>ERZ772812.369-NODE-369-length-41886-cov-29.420980_pt1 | contig 41886 bp, 57 predicted proteins | sample MGYA00511343_ERZ772812 | MGnify/ENA primary metagenome ERZ772812 (study PRJEB29015, sample SAMEA2737706) | human gut metagenome | biome: human gut; feature: human-associated habitat; material: faeces | place: China | collected 2012 ...
CCGTGTCGTAAATATACACACCGCCCAAAATCCCGCCATCGCACTCATAGCTTGCAATCGGGCATTTCGGGTTTTCCTCGTGAGCGTGGTGAAGCATAAATCCAAGCCCACTATAGGGATGTTCTCTATATGCCTCATCATGTAGATTCCCTTCGTCATCGCACAGAACAAGGCTAACTTTACCGCCGCAGAACGGACATGATTTCAATTCAGGCACCCTTCTTGCCCTCCATCGCCCGCTCGACCTCAATGCAGGTATAGTGACGGCTGAAATAATCCCAATTTGCCGCGCAGGCGCTTCCCGCATCGTCCGGCGTTGCGCCCTCATCATCAAAGTAGATGTTGATGTTCGTCCCAAATGGCTCTATGCTGACGATTACTGCGGTTATTCGCACTGCTCGACCGTCCGCATCTGCCCAGCGTTCTCCCACCTTGCACGGCAGTACCACCAGCCGACCGTCCTTGTCTGCCTTCATCAGCTCCACCATCCAAGCGACGGAATATCCGTCCTCATTTAATCCATCTTCAATTTGCCGTGCGTGCGCTGCCGCCGTTGGCGAAATGCGCGCATCTTCGTACAGTTTCAGCCGATCCCACACCTGCTTCTGCGTGCAGTTGTTGTCATACGGACACGGCAGCTCGCGGCACTGTACAATGTCGCAGAAGTTTCCATCAAAGGTTATTCGTTCCATTGGCATCCTCCTTGTCCTCGAACTGCTTCAAGTGTTCGCGCAGCTCTGCGCACACCCAGCCTGCCTGATATAGCAGCGCTATAACGTGTTCTGGAGTGTCTACATCATCCCATAGCCATTCAGCCATCATCATGGAGTAGGAGTCGTCCGATATGCTCAAATCTACGCTCGGGATATTCCACCTGACCATATCGCGCGACAGTTCAAACAGGCTGACGTCTGTTCCGCCCTTCCCATAGCCGCGCACCCAGACTTCCTTGTCCTTGATGTAGAAAAGGTTCAGCGCCATTTCAAAATTGTTTTTCGGGGTATCCGTTGTAAGTCTCATGCTTTTTCTCCTTCCTCCGGCACTTCCGGCAAGCCGCGCCATTCCCAGCGGCTGGAATTGACGCATTGGTGACATGGACAATTTTTCGTCACACAGTTCATGCAGTCTATGACATCCGCATCATAAAATTCGCAGTAGTTGAAATGCTTACAATCCGAACACGCGCGCTTCGCTTTTATCTGCTCAAGCAGCGCGTCCCTCTCGGCTTCTGCCTTCGCGTTCTCGGCGGTCAAGCGCTCGATCGCATCCGCGGCATCAGAAATGATCTGGTACACCTTGCACGATGCCCACCCGCACAGCTTTTGCCATTCTTCAAGATTCTCCGTTGCCCAATACGGGCATTTCTTACATCCTTCGTTCGTGGCTTTCTCATGTCTAGCCCGACACCGCAGCGCCTGCACGATCTCTTTTCCAGTCATAGGGTTTCTTCCTCCATCCCTTCAAGAACCATTTGCCCCGGCAGCACGCCGTCCTCCATCCACCAGTGCATCACGTCATCACCTGTTTGCCAGTCGCTAGTCAAGCCTCGCTTTTTCCGTTCCGCAAGCATCCTGTCAAATGCCCGCACATACGCAGCTTTGATCTTTGGATACCGTGCAAACTCCGTGATTCTGTGTTTGCTAGCCATCGGGCAGCCAATGCACCCCACGCGCTTCCATCCGCAATCATACAGAGGGTTCATGCAGATGTGCTCCGCGGATACATAGTCCCATATATCCGCCTCCTTCCACCCGATGATTGGATTGACAACGCGTTTCCCTTTTAACTGGCAGCTCTCAAATGCCATGCGGCTCTCGTCGTTGTCGTTCATCAGCGTCAGTTTTTTGTTGATATTTTTGTGCTGCACTTCCAGCATTCCGCGTTTTTTTCGCTTTACGGATTCTGCCCAGCGGACGCCGGTTGCGATAAATTGTCCCTTTCCGCCGCCCTCTTTGAGTGCTGTGCAGCAATATCGCATGAGGCGTGTCGGCGGCATGAGTCTCCTCGGAATCAAATTCCACATCGTAACATTTCTGCCGTCCGGCGTTTTGTGCGTGTCGATGGTGCACGGGACGCCTTGTAGCTCCAATCGGCGGAAGGTAGCCCGCACATGGTGTACCGTCTCCGGCGCGTCTGCCGTGGTCAGCGAGTGCAGCGCCTCATACGGGATACCTGCTTTCCCTGCCAGATGCAGGAGCACGTCCGAATCCTTCCCGCCGGAGTAGGTGATGACAAGCGGCTGCTTGTACAGCTTCAGCGACATTTCAGACGCCACTTTCAAAAGCTCTATCGCAGAGTGTTCCAGATCACTCACCGTATCCGTCCCTCCTTTTTTTCTCTTCTCCGCTTGCGCAATCCCGCAGCGCCTGCACGTTCTCTTTTTCCGTCATAACTGCTCCTTTACCAGCTCCGATCGAAATATCACAACCATAGATGGAAATGTTGCGCTGTTTTTACTCCCACCGAATTTCAGTCTCCCGGCAACAAACCTAATTTCTGCCTTCCCATAAACATAGTTATGAAACCACTTCGTGTCCGTTCGCGCCGGTAACAGCATAACGACTGTCGCCCCCTCGTCCGCTGACTTGCTCGCCTTTTCGACCCACTGCCCGATTTCTCGCCCGTATGGCGGATTGCAAAAGCAAGTTCCCGTCCACTTCTGTTTAAGCGCATCGTCTTCCGGCGTAAAATAGCGCTCGCATTTGGCGTTTTCTGGAAGCGCACAAACATCTATCGTAAAATCAAACTCCTCGTTTAGCTTATTGAAAAAGTCCTGCGGCGTACTCCACACCGTCTCTTTTGACGAAAACAGCACTCTGTTCACCGTATCCGCCCCTCCTTCCGCATTTTATCCCGCTCCCGCACCCGCCGCTCCTGTGCGGGCGTGTTGCCGGTGTTGTTGCTGTGCACCGCATTGCGTGCATATTCCGCCATCTTGTGCTCCGCGTATTCCAGATACGCCGCGCAGTCAAGCCGGCACGTCGCGCTGCGCCTCTTGCAACCCTTCTTGCATGGGCATTTCATCGTCCGTTCCCTCCCAATATAGGCACACCGGGATGCTCTCCCGGTGCTCCGCCGCCAGATGGCAGAATGCCCCGACGCCGCGCTGCGCGCAGTTGCGGCAGCCGTCATACCCGTCCGGCACGAGCCATCCGTTTACCTCTTTCATCCCTTGCACTTCCTCGCGCTGCACGCGCTGTAATTTTCAAGCCGTTTCCAGTCCAACCCCCAGTGCTCCAGCGCCGCCTTGATCGCCGCCTGCGGGCTGGGGGCGCGAACGCGCAGGACTGTGTTCCCGCGCGTCACCCACCATTCTGCCTTGCCCTTGTACTCCCCGGCACAAACAGTGTTCTCCTGCCGGCGAAAGCCGCCCGCCTGATACCCGCATATCATTCCGTCCACCATACCGTCGCCTCCCGCACGCCCAGCTTCAGCGCCTCCTCGTGCGTCTGCACGGCAAGGTCGACGTGCCCGCCCAGCACGGCGCTGCCCGTGTCCTCCGCAATGTAGCTGTGCAGCACGCCGTCGCCGTAGTCCACAAAAATCTCCGCCCCCAGCGGGATCACGTTGGGATCGACTGCCGCCGACCGCCCCGCCGTCACGTCTGTGCCCGTCGCGGTCTTGCCCGTCCCGCCGCCGCATACGTGTTCCCGTTTTTCGCAGCAGTAGTATGTAATGGTGCACTCCCGGAGCACGCCATCAAACCCGCGCAGCTCGTCCAGATCGTTCCGCTCCGTCTCCGGGTATTCATTTTCCAGCAGCACGATCTCATACTCCAGCTCCCGTGTTTCCGCTGCCTCCCCTTGGTTACGCCCCTCGCTTGCCTCCCCTTGGTGACCAAGGGGAGGTGGCGCGCAGCGACGGAGGGGATCAGAGCTGCCCCCGTTCTGCTCTGTCGCCACGTTTGCTTCCGCGCGCGCCCGCGCCGCCCGCGCCGTTCCCAGCACCAGCAGCTCAAGCACCGCCAGCGCCAGCACCACCATCAGCACAAACTCGCCGACCACCCGCAGCGTCTCACGTCTCTTTCCCATCGTTCTCTCCTTTACTCCGCGATCGCCAGCAGCACGCGGTGCAGCTCGTCCGTGTTTGCCATCGGCATCACCAAGCCCACCAGCATAAACCCCGCCTTTGCCGCGACCATCTCCGGGCATCCCGCCGGAGCGCGCAGCGTCAGCTCCACGTTTTCATACTCCGCAAGGATCGGCGCGAGCAGCGCACGGTCCACCCAGCGTACCCCGACGCCCGGCACGACCAGCGGCATCAGCTCCCGACCTTCGTAGTTCACGCTCACGCTCTGCCGCACAGCAGCTTTTTCTCCGTCTGCCGTATCCAAAAAGCAGATAGAGGGCGGCGCTTCCCGCTCCCGAATGCGCATGGCGTCCTTCTGCTTGTCGTTCAGCTCCAGCAGGCTCGGCAGATTCTCCGCCCGCAAATGCGGCAGCCCCTCCACCGGGTACAGTGCCCGCCCGTCCGTGATCCATTGCTGCACGCACCCGGAGCGATCCGTGTAGTTCACCAGCTCTGCCCAGCCCTCCTGCTTGCAGAGCTGCGCGATCTTCTTGATCTTCATTCCTCTCCGCGCTCCTTCCGCAGTGCCCCGATGTCGATCGCCACCGCCGTTGAAGCCGCCATGATCTGATCCGCGATCTTGCATCCCTTCTCTCCGATCACCTGGCGCATCGCCTGCGCGATCATCTGCATCGCCGCCACAAGGATCGGCAGATCATCCCACGACGTTGCATTTACCATCGCATTCATGAATGCTCCATAGTGCGCAAGCCCTGCCTGTATCGCTTTGGCGGCTGCTTCGCGATCCTGCGCCTTGCAAATTCTCTCCGCGTAACTCATTCTTTCTCCTCCTGTATACGCTCCGCGATCCACTGATCCAGCAGTCGCGGAAAAACCTGAAATACTGCCGACGTTTCCGTCTTGATCGCAATGCCGAACGGATACACACCTTGGATCAGCCCCGCCCGCATCGTCTCTCCCGAAATCTTCATGCCCAGGTTGCGCAGCCGCTGCGCTGCCGCCTCCGGCGTGATCGTCGCCAGCGCCATCGACGCCGGTCTGTCTCCGTACATACCGTTTGCCCCCTCACCAATTCACACACAATTCAAAGTCCGTGACCTCAAATCCAATTTCCGTACCTGCTCCTGTAGGGGCGGACGCCTCTGTCCGCCCATAGGCTCCCCTTGGTGACCAAGGGGAGCTGGCGCTGGAAGCGCCTGAGGGGATCAGAGCCTCCCCGCTTGCAGCCGCTTCCGCGTTCGCACCCTTGTCCAGATAGTTCCTCCCGAACTCCCGCGCAAAGTCCGCAGTGCTCCATCCCATCCTCTCCATCGCAAGCCGCTGCCCGTATTCGTGCAACGCCTGCGCCGTGTCGCGGCAGCGGTGCGCCGCCCGCTCGCCGAAGATGTGGCAGCTCCCGTGGCAAAGATCCACCACCAGCCCGAGCTTTTCGCTCTTCCGCCGGTTCGCCCCGCCGAAAATGTGGTGACGATCCAACGGCTCATCCGCCCCGTTCTTCCCACACAGCCAGCACGTCCGCATTCATCTCACTCCTTCTTCTCGCCCCGCCATCAAGTCCTTTGTAACCTCAAGCGCATTGTCTAATTTCTTATCCAGTTCTTGAAGCGCTGCCACCATCTCTGCCTTCGCAGCGGCATATCCCATTGCATAGCCGTCCGTGATAAGCGCTGCCGTTTTCGCAAATTCCTTTGTCTGCTCCGGCGTCATCCGTTTCAGCGTTTCGACGAGTTCCCGAATTGTCTTTTCGTGCTCCTCCGAAAGCCTCACGTCTCACCCCTCCTTCTTCTCGCCCGCCAGCTTCGCCCCGGCAGTCATGCCCTGCAAATACAGCAGCGCGCCCTCGCGTACCTCCTTCGGCAGCTTGTCCAGCTCCCGCGTCAGGCTCTCCGCCTGCTTCTTCTGTTCTTCTGACATCCTTTTCACCTCGCTTGTCCTGTTCCCCGCTTTGTGCTATTCTGTAAATATCAATCTTGAAAAGGAGCTTTTCTCATGCCCACATGGATCACCCCTGTTTCGAATCTTCTCGCCGTCCTGCTTTCCGCTTATCTCTCTTACCGTGTTTCAAAGCTCACGCTTCACGCCGAACTGAAAAAACTTGATGCCGTCTGGAAGCACGAACGGCAAGCACAGGATGATGCCGATTTTGCAGAAATGGTCGCCGCTGTTTCCGTTTATCTCTCGCACCCGACCTATGAATTTCTGGAACGCTCTGCGCGTGCCGTCGGCGTGTATCGCGCAAAATCCCCCGCGGACATATCCGCCTCCGTTGACGAGCTTGGCGGCAGCCTGTCCACGCGGGATTCCGCTGCCATTTCCGCCGCTCTCTCCCGCCTACTGGAACATCGCCGCATAAGCCACCGTTGAAGCCGCGCCCGCCAGCAGCATCAAAAGATTCCCGCTCTGGCATTTGACCCGCTCCCAGATGTTCCCCTCGCCGTGCAGGATCGACGTTATGATGACCACCGCTCCGTTCGCCAGCACAGCCATCGCGCCGCCTGCAAGAACGCTCGTTATTTTGATCGTCACCCGCTCCTCACCTCCCGCTCGTTTATCTCTTGGCACTATGCTAGCATCTCTTTAGGATGTTGTCAAGCATTATTTTATCTCTTTCGCATATTTTTTCGTTGACTTTTATCCCTCTCTGTGCTAACTTATTTTCAAGAAAGGTGGTGATTCCCTTGAATACCATTCATGAACGTCTTGCTTTTCTCATTAAAGACCAAGGTTTAACGCAATCTAAATTTGCTGACGAAGTACACCTTACGCAATCACACGTTTCCGGGTTATGCTCTGGTGCAAAAAATTTGAGCGACCGCACCATTTCCGACATCTGCCGTGTCTGGAACGTGTCCGAGGCGTGGCTGCGCGAGGGCGAGGGTGAGATGTACGTCAAGCGCTCCGCCAACGAGGAGCTGGCGATCCTCGTCAACGATCTCATGTCCGATGCCGATGAATCCTTCCGCAAGCGCTTCGTCACCGCGCTGCTGGAGCTTCCCCCGGACCTCTGGTCCGCCTTTGAGAAGTTCGTCAAAGACCTCGCACAAAAAGAAAGCACCGAGGACTGACCCGTCCCCGGTGCTTTTTTATAAATTCCGCCGTGTTATTTTGTTGAATATCCCGAATTGCAATGCCCTCCGCCGCACGATAACATATAGGCAAATAAAGTATGCGGGGGTCTTTCCTATGCACGATGGTCTACACATAAACATATTCGACATCATCGTTGTCAGCTCGCTCTGCTGGTTCTTTTGCTCTCTATTTCTCTTCCGTTTAGCCAAGCTCCGCGAGAAAAACCGTTTGAAATTCTTCCAGTGCCTTTACCTTGTCGGCTATTATATTCTTGTGATTCCATCCGTACCCATGTGCTTTTTTTCTGCTTTGACTACCGGCTGGATGTCCGAGAGTAAGGACAACACGCTTTCTAAGTTGTTCTCCCCAATCCGTCCTTGGAGTCGGTTTGACCCAACGGATGATGAGTACTATGCTTTGGAGCGCCACAAATCCGTAATTGCAGGTCTGAAGCTAGTTTCATGTATGCTCGTTGTTCTTTTGCTTCTCGTCACGTTTTTGGTCGTTCAATTCGTTTCCGACCGCCCTATATCCATATCGACCTCCGCTCCTTCAGTATTTATGACGTCTGACGCGGGGTACGACGAAGAAGATACTGTTTATGTCACAGAAAACGGAAGCCGCTTTCACCGCAAAAACTGTACAACAATCAGCGATAGTCATGTAACCGCTCTGTCCCGCGACGATGCCATCGCAAACGACTACGAACCCTGTAAAAAATGCAATCCCTGATTCGCGCAAAGAAAACCGCCGGAGCGCTGACCCGCTCCGGCGCTTCCTCTACTTCGTCAGATTCTGTATGAACCTCCACACGATCCATACCGTATCTGCCCGCATTGTCTCCACCAGCTCCACGATCTCACGCTTCTTCTGCTCCATTGTTTTCTCCTCTCCGTATGACCCGCACTTATATGTTAGAACATACGTTCTGTATTTGCAATTGTGAATCTCTCCAAATCTCTGCGGCGGATTTTTACCCCTCCAAAAATCCGCCGCGTTTTTTGTGCATCCTGCCACTTTCGCGCTTCCAGATATTGTGTTACCCTAGGATAAGAGAGATTCCTTTCGCTTTGGCTGTGCGCCCATCGCGCACGCAACGCTCACCCAAACCGGCGAGCCGGAGATGTATTCGATCTTAAATCCCTGCACGTTCTGTATCTCCTGCCCGTCCAGCATCACGCGCACCCGCTCGCCCTCTGCTTCCACCGTGATCCTTCTCATCTGCATATCCTCCCCGTCAGCCCGGTCTCCCGCGGCTGTTTTTTGTTCTCGTTTCCTGTACCTATATCGTACCAGCATCTTCCTGCAAATGTCCATACTCCAAATTGCGAATCGCTACCCTGATTTTGAAATACCGTGACCTGAATTGCAAATTTCTTATCCTGTTTTTAAAAACCTGTTTTGGAGGCGTATATCTTGACATCCACGGAGAAATTGCAGCCCTATTTTGAATCGTATTCACAGAAGATCAAGCAGCGGCGAAACGAACTTGGTATGTCCTCGAAAGCGCTCGCCGCAAAGTCCGGCGTCCCGTACTCAAACATTTGCCGCGTCGATACCGGCGCGCAGGCGAACCCGCTGCTCTATAACGCCGCCGCCACGGCTGACGTTCTGGGTCTCTCGCTGGACGAGCTGTGCGGTCTTACCGTCCCCGAAAATAATACCGATGAGCTCAAATCCCGCTGCCGAAAGCTGGAGCTCGAAAACGCCCGTCTTGCAGCCACAAGAGCCGCGCAGCATGAGCAGATCAAGGCTGTGCATTCCCTCTGCTACGTTCTGGTCTTTTTCTGCGTGCTGCTCGCGCTGTCTCTTGTTTCCTATCTGCTCATCGATTCGCAGGTCACCGACGCCGGGATCATTCGCGGCGGTAAGCTCTCCGTCGCTGCATGGCTTTTTATTTCCCTGATCGCCGCCTCCGTCATTTCCATCGGCATCGTGATCCTGCTCATCATCCGTAAAGAACGCCGGGAGGTCTCCGCATAATGCAATGTCTCAAATGTAAAAAAGAAATCCCGCCTGACGCGCTGTTCTGCCCGTGGTGCGGCAGACGGCAGCAGCCGGAGGCGCGTAAGGCGCTCAAGCGCCCCAATGGCACCGGCTCTGTCTATAAGCTCTCCGGCAGGCGCACGCGCCCATGGATCGCCACCCGCAGCAAGGTCGTCATCGGCTACTACGCCAAAAAGACCGAGGCGCTGGAGGCGCTCGCCCGCCTGCAAGGGCGCACTCTGGACGAGCGCTATAACATGACCTTCGCCGATGTCTATGCCGACTGGAAGCTGGAGCATTTCCGCACCATCGGTCCGCAGGGCGTCGAATCCTATACCCGCGCCTATGAGGTGTTCGCGCCCCTGCATAATAAAAAATTCCGCACGCTGCGCACGGCGGATTTTCAGTCTATCATCGACGCGCACCCGGAGCTGTCCTACTCGTCACTCTCCAAGTATAAGCAGCTCTGTACCCAGCTTGCGCGCTTCGCCATCCGTCAGGAGGTCTGCACCACGGACTTTGCCACCTTCATTAAGCTGCCGGAAAACGAGAAGCAGGAGAAAGAGATTTTCAGCGACGACGAGATCAAAAAGCTCATCGACGACGGAAGCGAGCCTGCAAAGATCGTTCTCATGCTGATCTATACGGGTATGCGCATTGGGGAGCTGTTCTCCCTCCCGCTCGCGGATTATCATGAGACATATTGCATCGGCGGCGAAAAGACAAAAGCCGGGCGCAACCGCGTCATTCCCATCCGCGCCCCCGCCCGTCCATACTTTGCCGATCTGTCCGCCAGAGCCTCCGACGACCTCCTGATCTCCGGCTACAAAGGGCAGCACAGCGTTCCCAACTTCCGCAGGCGGGACTACTACCCGCTCCTGGAGCGTTTGGGCATCGAAAAGAAAACGCCTCACGCCACCCGCCACACCTTCGCCTCGCAGGCAGTCTCCCGCGGTGTTCCTCGCGAGGTCCTTCAAAAGGTCCTCGGTCACGCCAGCTATACCACCACCGCCGATGTCTATGTACACGCCGATATAGCCCAGCTCGTGAGCGCCATCGGCTGATTTTTTGTCAGCAATTTGTTAGTAACCCAAACGGTGTCTAACAAACTATTCCCGCATTTTGTTCAGTACATTAAAGTTATCCATATAAAACCCACCGATAACCCCGTCAAAATTGTTCAAAAAAATTCGGCAGTCTATCTTTTAAGCAGGGTGTCTGGAGTTCGAATCTCCAGCGGGTCACCATAAAAACCCTGAAACCGCAACGGTTTCAGGGTTTTTCATTTTCTGGTATTTTTGATTTGTTAGTAACGTGTTAGTAACGTCCGGCGTTCAGCCTTTTGCCACGCACCGATAATACGCCGCGATTTTCTTTTCCGCGCCGCCGCCGTCGCGATCCATCAAAAACGCCCTTGCCATCTTTGCGTAGTAGTCCGGGCGATCCACGCCGTACTCGCGCGCGACCGCGCAATAGTCCGAGTAGATCATGTTCATCGCCGCGTACCACGCCGACGTGCCCAGCGCCTGCGCATCCACGCCGATGCTCCGCGCCGCCGCTGTCGTCTGCTCCTGCGTCCAGTGCTCGCCTGTGCTGCCGTCCTCGTTTTCCATTTCGGACACCCACGCCCGCGCGTCTGCCTCTGTAAAGGTCTCCGCGTGCTCGCCGTGCAGCGCGTCCAGACTGCACAGCAGCCCCGCAATAATGCCCGCCTCCTCGATATGTCCAAGCGTCATCGGCTCGTCGATGAGCTTGTGCAGCCGCTCATGGAGCTTGCGTTTGTATTCGCATTTTTCCATCACATTTCCTCCTGCACCATGCTGTACAGCCTGTCCAAGTCGTTCACGTCAAATCGCAGCTCCCCAATAATGGGGATGTTGACCGGCAGCTTCTTGCCGTCCAGCTTCGGACGTGCGACACTGTACAGCTTTTCCACGTCCACGTTGCCGCTCTCATCCATCACGCCCATCATCTGCACCACAGGATGCTCCCGCAGCGCAAGGAGCTTGTCTCTGCCGCCCTCCATCACGAGTGCCAGCATGATTCCCGCGCCGATGCCCTTGCCGGTCGGCAGGCGTGGTAAAACCTCATTGTCCGCAAAGCGCGTCACCGCGCGCATGATCTGGTCGATCGTCGCCATGCTCTACCTCCGTTTCGTGCGGGGCGGCTTGTGCCGCCCCTTTTGTGTGTCAGTTGCCGCAGCACCCGCCGCACTTGGGAAGCGGGTTGTAGAGCGACTGTGCCGTTGTGCCCGTGCCGGTGGTAACGTCTGCGACCATCTTCGGGTAAAACGTCGCGTTTGCATAGGTGACAATGCTGTTGTCAGCGCAGCAGCGGCGCTCTGCCTCCATCTTGATCTTCTCGTTCAGACGCTCCTCCACGCAGGCGATGTCCTGCCGCGCCAGCACAAAGCTGTCCTCGGTCTTCTGGTTGTGCACCGCCTGTGCCGCCAGCCCATTACGCACGTCCTTGAGCTGCCCGTCGATGTACGCGTACACCTCCAACATCTTCTGATCGTTGTAGGTGTTGGCTTTCAGCAGCGCGATCTCGCTGTCCTTCGCCGCCAGCTTCCCTTCCCGGTCCAGCTCGTACCGTGTCACCGGCGTGTTCTCGCTGCAGCCACCGTTCTGCCAGCCGCCAAACAGATTGCCAAGACCCCCGTTCAGAACACCCAGCCCCGTTCCGATCGCGCCCAGCGTGACGCCCAGGTTGCCCTTGCCATTGCTTGCATACTCCATTGCTCATACCTCCTTCGTGTAGTAAGCCTTCCGGCTTCCACCGTCAGTATGCGCTTTTCCTTTTTTCGATGTGCCTCACTTGTGCATCACCTCCGCTCAAAAAAAAGACCGTGCATTTCTGCACGGTCTTTTCTCTGTTCAGTTCAGCAGTCTCGACGTTCTCTGCATCCTTCTCAAGATGTCCGGCAGCCGCCTTTGCACCGTCGCGCGCCCTAGATACAGTTCCGTCGCCACATCCACCTGCGGCAGCTTATCCACATAATAGAGCTTTGCGATCTGCGTATCCTCTCTGCCAAGATTCGACTCGCGGATCACGGTCTCCATGCCCTGCCGCGTCATGCACTCCAGCTCCGGCGGCAGCGTCATTCTGGCGCGTGGCGACATCCCATCACTTCCTTTTCAGCGTCGCAATATTCCCCTGAAAGCCGACCTCCAGATCCAGCGCCTTTGCGATGTCGCGCACCTTGACGTAATTCGTTCCGCCCTTGAGGATGCGGTTGACCTCGACCTTCTTTCCATCGACGATCATATAGCTCTTTTCGACCACCTCGCCCACCTCCTCTACCTGTCTGCGGAATTTTTCCAGTCCGTCACCCTTGACCCAATACGCCGGGCACTGTTTCCCGGTCACGTCATAGTGCCGGATAATGTGGTCATAGGGGATCTTGTACTGCTTGCAGAGCTGGTACACCAGCTCCGCCGCGTTCTGGAGGGTCTTGTTTGTCGCCATCACGCGCCCGTCCCGCTTCGCGTCGCACAGCTCCACGCCGATAGAATTTGCATTCCGGCAATAGGGATGCTTATACGTCCGCGCCCCGCAGTGATAGGCAACGTAGTCATCCGGCACGCTGCGCGTGATGGAATCATCGTCCACGAAATAGTGCGCCGATGCGACGGGATTGAGCGGCTGCTGAAAGTAGCGCCCGTTTGATTCGTCCGAGTCACCATCGTTAGCAGTATAGTGCATAACGATCCACTCGATCTTCTGTGTGCGCTTGCCGCCGTAGTTGGAGCGGTGCGCAAGCTGCGTTTTGATCTGCACCATAGCGTCACCCCCGCATCAGGAGAAACAGCATCACACAGGCTGCGGCAAAGCACGCGATCCCCAGCCACATCATGCCTGCGTCCCTCCGTCCTTGTCCACGGCGTCCTGCATCTTCTGGCTCTGCGTGCCGAAGTAGAACGCGATGATGACCGCATAGATGGTCATAAAGTCCTGACTGATCTTCCCGACGATTGCCATGTACGCGAACACCGCCGTCAGCACCAGCGTCACCAGCGACTTGACGCTCAGAAGATTCCCCAGCCGCTTCTTGATTTGTTCCATTTAATTTTCCTCCCCATCATTTTTGTCCTTTGCAAACACTCTCTTGAATGCCAGCAGCGCCAGCTCTCCGCCGAAGAACGCCCCGGCAAAGGTCAGCACGTCCGACAGGTCGCACGTCCAGTCCAGCACCGCGCACAGCGTCTTGAGCCCCACCGCCCAGATCAGCACGCCCGTCAGAACGCGGATGCAGTAGATCACGATGGTCTTTGCCATTTCCCCCTTGCGCCAGCGGCGCTTGTTTCTGAGCATCATTTCAGCCCCAGCCGCACCAGTGCATACGCGATGAGCCCGCCCACAAGCGCCGTCAGCGCCGTTTTGAGCACCGTGTCCCACGCCTTTCCGGGCTTGTCCCGCAAAGCCTGCACCGAGCTGTCCAGCTGCTCAAAGCGCGTGTTGAGCTGCTTGAGCTGCTCCGCCATCACCATCACCGAGGATGATAATTCGTACAGCACCTTGTTGTCCTTTTCCAGGTCCTCGATTCTGCGCTTGTTCCCCTCACTGAGCTTTTCCACCCGCGTCATGCGGTGCTCCATGCTGATCTCATCCATCTCTTATCTCCTTTTGTTTTTTAGTCCGGCAGCTCTGCCCGGATTCCCGCCTTTGCCGCCGCGATGTCTTTCAAATAGTTTTTCCGCACACTGCTCACGTCCTTACCCCTCGATCTCTTTCCATCCTGCCGGATATGCCGTAGGTGACCACACATTATTATCTATCGTGCTTTCATATACCTTGTTTTCAAAAGACACCTTATCACCCTTTTTATATGCGTCATTCGAGCCGGTTGGCTGAACGAACTCCGGGACGCTCACCGCAGGATCATCCGGCGCATCCGCAGAATTTCCGTCTACTCCTTTGTCCTCCCATGCAGCGGCATAATCCTTTGGACTGTGCGCCGTATCGCTTTTACACATCCAGAATTTCTTTTCAAAAATCATCCACTCGCCGCTCTTATACATATCGTGCGCCCCCATCGGCTGCACAAATTCTCTTGCAGTCTCCTTGGACTTTCCATGAAGCGGGCGATTGAACGTATACCATGCCGAATTTCCCGGCACAATATCGGGATGAACGGCATTGTCGTATGCCTGAAAGCACTCCCATGTCTGTCTGTTGGCGTTATAAATCTCGCCCACAATATGCTTTCCATATTCCCAATCGGCGTATAAGCCGCTCACCGTAATTCTTGCCTCATCTGTTTCAGCCGGAACACTGCCAGCCGCCATCATCATTTTCACAGCGCACAAAACGGACACTGCTTCGTTATATACCACTTCCTGCGCCTGCGGCTCAACCGGCTGCACCTCCGGCACATTCGTCAGCCGGAAGCCCCCCGCGATCGCCTCCTGCCGCAGATAGTCGGCAGCATTATCCGAGCCGACTTCAAATCCATCGTCCCGATACCTTGTTATGACGCCGCTGACCGCGCCGATGCCCTCCAGCCCGTCTGCCGCATAGCTCACGCTCTGCGCTGTCCTGACCCGCACTGCGTTCTGATATGTGCTGCCGTTCACTGTGATGTACATTTTCTCCCCCCTCCGGCGCAAAAGCGCCGCGAATTTTGTCTATGTTTGTTTAATTTTACCATGCACAAATTGTGTAGCTTTTTCCATTAGTAAGTGTAAAAGCCGTCGTGATCGTTCCAGTTTCAGGGTCAATCCCCATTGCCGCAAGCTGATTCTGATTCGATGGTTGTGAGTAATAATTGAGATTTGAGTCTGAATTGGTTCCCACTGCAAATTTGAATCCGTTTTCAAGGCAAACCGCAGCGAGTGCCATAAACATATAATAATCTCCACCTTGAAATGTGAAATTCTTCTTCCCGACAAGCCTAGCGTCTGTGTAACTGTATGTGTTGTTTCCATTAAATTGAAATTCAACAACTTCGCTTCCACCAGCCAGACTTCTCGCAATATTGCACATCATGCGGGCGTCACCCCGCTTTTATTTAGATGGGATTTACCCCCCCGATGGGAATTTTTGCAAATTTAATCATGGTATCCTCCTATGCAAGCGTATATATGTTATTGCTTCCTTTTGCGACAATGGTTTCCGGGTCGAGCACAAATGCTGGGCGCACGCCTGCCGCACTCGACGAATCCCAGCTTGTCCGCCCACCGTTTTTTGTAACGACCCGGCCACTGCCGTTCCCCTGCGGTCGGCTGCGCATCCACCATTCATGTGCAACGCCGTTCTTGTTAGAAATGCGAAGCGGTGACGCATCATTCGTCATCTGAAAATATTCCAGTTTTGCACCATCATAGTCGATACTTTCCATAGGTTCGCTCTGGAAGAAGCCGGTCTCTATCAAAGATAAGGCAAAAACATAGCGTTCCAGCTTCTGATATGTAGCGTCATTGTCCACAACAACAATTTGCGCAGAGAAGATGGCGCTTTTTGCTTTGTCAGACAGTCTTGCGTAAAACGTCGTGTTCATAGCTGTATCCAACCTTGAATAGGCATAGGGCATAGATTTTTTACTGCCGGATGTATTCGGACCATACACAGAATCCGTATCAGAGCAGTCCTGCATCAGCATCCATGTACCATCGCACCCCGCACCATATAGGTTATTATTTCCTGGTACGCCCTGATTGACGACAATAAAATTCTTCATCGTTCCATCCACAGCAATCTGAATGATACTGCCGACATCCAAAGTGCCAACTTTCACACCCCCAGAAGACCGCCTCTTGATATTACAGATCATGCCGCACCCCCTCAATCATACGTCGTAACGCGAATCGGAATATTCACGGTCGGCGTGTCCACCGTCGCCGGGAATTTCACCGTCAGGCTGTTCGCCGCCGTATTCGCGATGGCGCTTGCCGAAATGCCCAGCCATGCCTTCGAAAGCTCCGCGTCTGCCGCTGCGTCTGTGCCGCTCAGTGCCACGTCCACGAACGGCGCGGCGTTGTAGCTGGCTTTCAGCCCCGTCACCGAGACTGTCTGCGTTTTCCATGTCCCCGAGGTCACCCATCCCGCAGCCGTCAGCGTCGCCGTGTACACCGCCCCGAGCGTGATGTCGCCGGATAATGCTTTGCCGTTTACCTTGCGGGAGGTCGGCACTGCCCCGACCTCACTCGCCGTGTAGGTCGGCTTTTCTTCCGCCTTCGCCCAGTCCGGCACGGTCGGGTCGGTCTCCGTGTAGCTCTGCAACGCCGTATCCGCCTTGCCGAGCGACGTCTGCACGTCCTTCGCAAGGTCGGCTTTGGCGACCGTGGACTTAAATGCCATGCTGCCGAGGTCGGCAAAATACCGATAGATCTTGCCAAACATTGTGGACAGCTTTTCACCCGCCTTGAGATTGCTGCGTGTTTCTGCAATGCTGATACCCGATGTCACATTGCTGCCGTCCCCGCTCTTGGCGAGCTTTGTGTCCGCTGTATCCTGCGCTCTCGTTGCCGCAATCTGCGCGCTGCTTGCAGCCGACTGCGCGCTGCTTGCGGCTGACTGTGCGCTGTCTGCGGCTGACTGTGCGCTGCTTGCGGCTGACTGTGCGCTGCTCGCCGCCGACGCCGCAGCAGTTGCTTCATCCATCGCCGCGCCCGCCTGTTCGTCCGCATACGCAAAAATGTCCTGCGCCTTGCCCTGCGGGTCGTAGGTGGACGTGTGCATATCGCCCGAGCCTGTCCCGTCCTGCCCGTCATTGATCTTGAATACGTGATCCCCGTTCTCGTCCGTGATGGTCACGGTCGTCACCTTGCCGGTCTTGCTGATCTGCACCGTCGGGCTGTAGCCCGGTGCGCCCGTGCTGCCCTGCGGCCCGCGAATGTTTTTCGTCCCCGGGTTCTGCAGCCCGCCGTCGTTCGTCCACGAAAGCTCACCGTCGTCGTTCACGCTCGGCGTGAACCTGAAGCCCCGCGGCCCGCGGATGTTCTTCGTCGCCGGATTCTGCAGCCCGCCGTCGTTCGTCCACGAAAGCTCACCGTCGTCGCTGACCTCCGGCGTGAACCTGAAGCCCCGCGGCCCGCGAATGTTTTTCGTCGCCGGATTCTCAAGACCGCCGTTGTTCGTCCACGAAACATTGCCGCTGTCATCCACGCTCGGTGTGAACGTAAAGCCCCGCTCGCCCTGCGGTCCTACCGCGCTTCCAATGTCAGCCACCGTCCCGTCCGTCAGCGTCAGCAGCAGATGCCCGTTCTCGTCGATCTCCGCCGCTTTCACCCCGCGCGAAACGTAGCCATTCAGCCGCAGCACCGCCTCCGGCGGAAATTCATATACCATCGTTCTTCACTCCCCTCATTGCACTAGGCACTTGTTCCCCTTCGCCAGCGTCGTTCTCCGTGCGCCGTCCGTGTCTGTGTATTCATACTCCACGTCGTAGGTGTAGTCCCCCTCCGGGAACAGCGCCGTTGTCGCCTTGTCAAATACCAGTACCACCGCATCGCCGCTGATCGTTGGCACAAATTCCTTTACAAGTGTGTGCGTTTCGTCATAAAACCGTACCGTCACCGTATCGCCGGCTTTCAGATGCACCCGCTCGCCATCCTGATCCTTGAGGTCTGCCTCAAGTCCCACACGGAAAACATCCCCCTCATACCAGCACAGCGTCCCAAACGCAAACCGTGGCGACGGCTTTGCCGCCGGAATATCCATACTCATCACCTCCTCCCTATTGTATCAGCCTCCGGCGGCAAATCTCTAGTGCACCTTTGTCACGAATCTTCCTTGTCCCATTTCATCATGTCGTTCCACTTTTCCATGTAGCCCGCCGCGCGGTAGAACACGTTCGCCTGCCTTGCGATCTCGTTCTTTTCCTGCCGGGTCTCGGCGGCTTTGTACAGGGGCTTGAAGTATCTCGTGATCTGCGAGGAGATGTCCCGCTTCTGCACGCCGTGGCTCAGATAGTATTGCACTGTCTCCTTCGCGTCCGTGTTCTGCTCCATCGCGTCCGTCAGTTTGCCGTACTTGGAGTAGTCAGGTCCGCCCTTCCATTCCTCCAGCATCCAGTAGGTGTCGTCCTCGGATTCATTCAGATTCTTGCTCAGAATGCGCGTTGCCATCTTCTCGTCGATGCTGCCCGACTGGAATGCCTCCTTCACCTCCGCGATTACGCCCTTCTGTATCTCCTTCCGCGCGTCGCTGTCCGAAAGCCCCTCCTGCTCCTTGAGCGCCTTGAGCTGCGACTTGTAGATCGGCTCGTACCCGTCCAGCTTCAGATCTCGTATCTTGCGATACATCTGCGCATAGTTGGCTTTGCTCGCCCGGTCTCGTTTCGCCCGCGCCTCCTTCGCCGCCTGCTCCTCTTCCGAAATGGCGGTCGCCTCCGCGTTGTTGATCGCGCTCTGGACCTTCTCGTCCGCCAGTTCCTCATCTAGGTCCATGTAGGCGTCCAACTGCGCGCGCTCGGTGTCGCTCGCGATCACGTTGTAGTAATACAGCGCCTTTGCCTCGTCCGAAATGTCATAGTCCCGCAGCGCTTCGAGCTTTGCCGCCTTCTTGCTTACGCCCTCCGGCACGTCCACGTCCTTCATCGCCTGAATGAGTTTCCACGCCTCGCGCTGCTTCACGTCCGCCGCGCTCATCGCGAGGTACGCGTTCGTCTCCTTCGTGCTGAGTTTTGAGAATCCGCCCTGTACCCAATCGCGCGCCTCCTTCGTGGCGTTGCGTCCGAATACGCCTGCCTGCACGTCGCGCAGCACGGTCATCACGCCCTCGTCGGTAAACACCGGGTACTGCATCTGAAGCTCGCCCTTGTTGTTTCGGTAGAACTTGCCGCCCTTTGCCACGGCGTAAATGCCCTGCGCCACCTTGCGTATCTGCCCGCCTCCGAACGGCAGCCCCAGATACAGCAGCGGGTCTCGGACTTCCTCCCATAGCTTCGCGTTCTTCGTCTCGCTGTCTAGCTCCTTGTTCGTCGCCACCTTCCAGATCGCAGACACATCCGGCAGCGCCGAGGAAAACGGCACGCGTCCGCCGCCGAGCACCCCGCCTGCCATCGGCAGCTCCTCGGCGGTGCTCGTCAAAAAGTTCGTCACCGTGTTCCCAAAGCCCGCAGGCTTTCCCTCATGGATAAAGCCAGCCTCCGAGCCGAACGCCACGTCGAGGACGTTGTTGAGCTTATAACCCGTCGCGTCGCCCACCAGCTCGTTCGTCATGTCGATCGGGTCAAGCGCCGCCCGTCTGCCCACGACCTTCTCGTAGAGTTCGTTGTATGCCCACGCCGAGAAAAACATCTTGAACAGCGCCCACGCCAGCGCCTGCAAGCTCCGCTTGCGCATCTCGCGCGGCAGGTCCTTGAAGATGTTGGAGAACTGATTGTTCACCTCCAACTGGAATTGTGTAAACAGCTTCACAAACGGGTTTCTGGACTGGAACATCGTCGGCGTCGCGCCCTTGCTTCTGTCCGCCATGATGTTTGCCGCAAAGCGATCCGCCTCGCGCATCGCGTCCTCCTCCAGCATCCCGCGCCGGAGGTTTTGGTTGTACCGCGCCCGGACGATCGTGTCTGCCGTGAATGTGTCGATCCACTCCATGGGCATAGACAGCTTTGCGCTCAAATTTCCCTGCCATGTCCGCACCAGCGGATCGCTGCCCCGGCGGTTCGTCAGGAACGCGCTGCGCTCCCAAAAGCCGTCGTCGTTCTTCATCGCCGCGAGGGTCTGCCCCATCGCCTGCACCATATCGCCCGTGGATACATAGCCCCACGCCTGCGTCAGCGGAATAAAGTTCGTCAGCCACGACCCCGGATTCATCGCCACCATGTTTGCCGCCGCGCGGCTCTCCAGCCAGCTCATCGCGTTGTAGAACCCGCGCCCCAGCACGCTCTCCACGCCCCGGTCGAGCTTGCTCTTCTTGTTCGCCAGCAGGTTTGTGTACTCATCCAGCCACGCCGCAAAGCCTGAAAGCTCAAACTTTGCGTTCTCATAGAGGTCCTTGATGCGCAGTTCCTTGTCCTGCTCGCTGATGCTATCATCCGCCCGGATCGCATCCACCCGCTCGCGCACGCCCTCGTTCGATGTGCGGTATCGGACCTCCGAGGCAAATGCCCGCAGCCGCTGGATGTTGTCCGTCTGGAATACGATGTCCGCCGCGCCCTCGATGTACTTGTCAAAGCCCTCCACCGCGTCATACGCTGTGTTAAAGCCAAGGCGCTCCTGCGCGTTTCCAAACCATGTGATACCGGGCTTAAAGGTGTGTGTCAGTCCGTTGATGGTCGTCGGCAGCGCCGTCACATCCGCTTTGATGCCCAGCGCCTTGCCCATCACCGCCAGCACGCCGTCCGTCTGTCCCGGCTGGAAGTGCGGAAAATACCCCTTGCGGTAGTCGATCGGCTCATAGCCGTTGCGCACGCGCACGTCGTTCATCTGCGTAAACAGCTCGTCGTAGATCCTTCTGAACTCCCCAACGGCACGCTCGACCTTCTCCTTTCGGATTCCGGGGTTCTTCTCCCACAGCTCGCGTACCACGGCTTCCCACTCGGCAAGCGTCTTTCCGTCCCGCTTCGCGTCCATGGGGCGCTTTGTGAGCTGCCGGATGTTGTCCATCGCCTCTCCGTAGAGCTGCACCGCGTGCGCCTCGCTCACCACGTCCCCGGCTTTGACCTTCCGGCTCAGATCCAGCTTTCTCACGCGAGCGCGGTATTCGTTCTTAAAGCGCGTGGACTTCGCCTGCTGCGTGTGTACCGGCTCAAAGATCGTCTCGTTGATCCTCTTCGCGTCCGCCGCCGGGAACACGTCCTCCACGTTCCGCTCCGCCGTCTCGCGGTCATACCGAAATCCCGGCGCAAGCCCCTTCTTGTCCTTCGCCTGTTCGCTGTTTGTAAGCAAAGGACGCACCTGCTCGCGGTAGTCCTCCTTCACGCCCCTGCGCCACCGGGCGATCTGCGCCGTGAGCGCGGCATAGTCTGCCTTTGCCTCGTACACGTTCAGAATGCTCTTCGCGTTCTTCCTGTCCTGAATGTCCTCCGGCGCAAGCTCTCCGCGCAGCAGCCGGTCCAGTATCCGCTCGTCCTCGTCCGTCAGCAGATTCTTGCTCTGCACCCGCTCATAGGCGCGTCTGGCTTCCCTCTGCCGCTTGTAGAGTTCTTCTACCTCCGCCTGCGACTTCGGCGCTTCCTGCGCCAGCTTCGTCCGCTCGCGGCTCTCTGCCCACGCTCTGGCGGTGCGCAGCGAGGCTTTCATGTCCTCCACGGCAGCCTCAAAGTCATGCCTTGCCCACCGCTTATAGTCCCCGCCGTCGCCCTTGTGCGCCTCGTCCAGCGTCTGCTTCGTGATCTGGATCTTATCCGCCACCTCGATCATGCGCATCAGCTGATCCGCCGGGTTCATGATCGCCTCCGGGAACAGCCCCGGCGCTTCGTCGTGGAGCTCTCCGTACAGCGTGTCGATGCCGATGCCCTCGTTGTTGAGTAAGATCTTCCCGCGCACCGCCCGCCGGAACTGCTCAAGGTCTGCAAACTCCGCCCGCACCTCCGGCGTCACCCGGATGCCCGTCTTGAGCAGCTTGTCGCGGATGTGCTTGAAGTCGTGGAAGAACTCGTAGTTTACCTCAATGCCCTCGTCGTAGGCTTTGTCAAACGCTCGGTCGATGTCATTTTGCGCGATCTTGCCGGTTTTCAGGAACTCTTTCATCAGTTCTTGCAGCGCAGGTTTTACGATTCGCTGCTGTTCGTTGTACGGGACGCTCATTGCCCGTCCCGCCTGCCGCACCGCGCTGTTCACCGCCTGATCCACAAACGCCCGCGCCTTCCCCGGCAGCTTGTCGTAGCTGTACACCTTCGGCTTCTCTCCCGTCTCCGAAGCCTCCCCTTGGTGACCAAGGGGAGGTGGCGCGGAGCGACGGAGGGGATCAGAACTACCCCCGTTCTGCTCTTCCGCCACGTTTGCTTCCGCGTTTGCATCCCGCGTCTCCGGCGATAGCTTTGCAGTCAGTCTCCCTGAATCGTCCAGCCTTACGACGTCAGAAAATTTTTCGCCGCGCAGGTTGACACTTCTGCCCTTGTAGGATATACTACCGATATAACCGTTGCGCAGAAGCTCTCGGGACGCTATTGTAAGCCCGAATTGGCGAAGAAGCGCAGCGGTTCTTTTTTTGTCCGCATACAGTACCTCGCTCGCCTGCACGAACGCAGCCGGGTTTTTCTTCGTAAACGCCGTGTTCACCTTCTGCATATCGTCAAGCTGGAATCCGTTTTCCTGCGGTCTCAGATCCAGCACCGTCAGAATTGGCTTTTCATTTTGCGCTTTCAGCGAACCGAAAATCACCAATCTGCTATTGTCGTTTCCGCGAGCATTCGTCCCTTTGCTTTTCAAGATCATCACAGGATCGTCCAGAATTTCCGGGATTCGTTCGATCTCGCGCAGCGTCATTTCCGGGTGCTCCGCCAGAATGGTGCGGATTTTCTCGCCGTTCATGTAGATGTCGCTTTCGATCGCGCCCAGCCCTTGCAGCACATCGCCCGTCGTGCCCAGCGTAAAAGAAGCATCCGACGGCATCCCGTCTCCCGCCCACTCCTTCAATTTTTCTGCATACGCAGCATCGACGCTGTACGCCTCCGGCGGACCTCTGGTCTGTGCCGGTTTTTTTGCGCTCTGGCTCGCGTTGCTGTCTGCGGCGGCTCTGACGCTGCTCTGGAGCTTGTCCGCGCCCAAGCCCATGCGGTTGATACCCGCGTAGGCGTCGCACACGATCTCGTCCAGATACGCGCTCAGATCCTCGCCTGTGTAGCAGCCCTCGTAGGCCTCGCAGTATTTCCGCGCCAGCTTATCCCGCTGCTCCCGCGAAAGCCCCAGCGCGTCGATCAGGCGCTCCCGCAGCCCCGGTTCTGCTTCCAGCCGCAGGTGCATCGCCTCGTGCTCGGCGGTCTTGATAACGCCGTCCTTCGCGTCAATGTTGATCCATACGGTCGTTCCCTGTGCAACACCCTGTACGCTCATCTCTCTGCCGCCTGCGGTCCTGATCCTGATCGACCCGCTCACAAGACGCACGTCGTCCGCGCCGGCATCTGTAAGGATTTGCTTTGCCTGCTTGAGGGCGGGATATTCCTGCACCATCGCGTCCGGCACGCGGTAGAACATTTTCTGCTCCGAGCCGTTTTCGATCCCGTCCGCCTTTGGGCTTAACCGTTCCGCTTTCGCAGTGCCGAGGACACTTTGGATTCTAAGGCTTTCCTTGACGCCGAATCCGCCTGCGGATTCTTTCTCTGCTCCTCCTGCTCCTCTGCCCACGCGTCCAGACGGCTCATCGGAATCCATACCTGCATCCCGTTCGCCGCCGTTACCAATACCCGCTGTTCCATTTTCTTCTCCTTTCCGCCTGCCTTCCTTGTAGGCTTCCTGCAATACCTCGTCCGCAATGCCCCTCTGAGAATCCTCCCGCTTGAATTTCCAGCCGAACCGTCCCTTCCCGTAGGCGACACGCACCGCCTCTGCATACGTCGGGATGTCCATCTGCACGCGGTCGTTTGCATCAAAATACCCGGAGATAAAATATTGCGTCATCGCAAAGCCGTATTCGCGCTGCTTTGCGATCCGCTCCAGCTCCGCCGCGTCCTGCTCCTCTGCCGCTCTCCTTGCCGCAAGCTCGGCGGCGCTCTCCTGCGCCTGTGCGGACTGCTCTGTCTCGCGCAGCTCCTTGTCGGATAGGGTCTGTGTCTCGCGTCCCATCTCCTTCTGCTGCCGCTCGTTCTCCAGCCGCGCCCGCGCAACGCTCGCCACGTCCTGCATATCCCGCTCCTTCGCTTCCAGATACGCCTCGTCCTGCGCGATCTGCTCCCGCAGCTCCCGCACCCGCGCATTTATGGCTTCCCCTCGGGGGGAAGCTGTCGCCGTAGGCGACTGATGAGGGGAAGGCTCGTTATTTCTGACCTGCTGTGCGTTTGCTCCTTCCAGCCCCCGCAGCTCCGCCGTCCGCGCATCGTACTCCTTTAGCCGCGCCTTATACTCGCGCAGCGTGTCTCCGACCTTCCCGAACAGCTTGTCGCCCTTCACGCGCCCGCGTACATCCTCCTGCCCCGCCTGCCGCAAGACCGTCCGCACCTCCGGCTCACCGTTCGCACCCACGGTTTCCTGCGCACCTGTAGGGGCGGACGCCTCTGTCCGCCCGGCGTTCTCCGTTCCGACCTGCCGCGCGTTTGCACTCTCCAAAGCCTCCCCTTGGTGACCAAGGTAGCGAAGCGGCGGCGCGGTGTTATCAGACAGCCCGGTGGGCTGTCTGTCCCGCGCCGTGACCGAGCCGTAGCGAGACGGTGGCGCGGAGCGCCGGAAGGGATCAGAACTACCCCCGTTCTGAGCTGCCGCCACGTCTGCCTCCAGCTCCATATTGTCCGGCAGCCCGTCCCCGTCCTCGTCGATCACGTCCATATTGGACGGAATGTCGTCCTCCACGTCCATATTCTCCGGCAAATCTGCCGGGCGCTGCACGCCGATTGTCGGCACGGTATCCCCTGCCTTCCCCTCGGGGGGAAGGTGGCGCGAAGCGCCGGATGAGGGGAAGGCTTCCCCGCTTGCAGCCGTTGCCGCGTTTCCTCCCGTCACCGGCGTATTCGGCGTATCGCTCGCGCCGGTACGGAACGCGTCCTCGATCTCGCTCGTCAGCAGCCGCACCGTCTGTGCGCCTACGCCCGACGTGCCCGCCGCTGCCGCAGCAGTGCCCGTATCGCCCGCGAGCATGATGTTGATATTCCCGATGGCAACGTCCAAGCCCTTCTGGATGTCGTTCACGAACTCCTGCTGTCCGGCGTAGTAGGTGCTTCCCACCTCCGCCTTTAGTTCCTTCACATGCGTCCGCAGGTCACGCAGCGCCTGCTCATATTCCTCCTGCGTCGCATACTGCCTGCCGTTCATGTGGTTCTGGATGGCGTCAAACTCCTGCGTGATCTGGTCATACTTTGCCTTGACCTGCTCGCTCGCCGCCTTCGTGCTCCGCATGGCGCTCAGGTAGCCGTCCACCATCGCGAATGCAAACGACATTCCAAGCTCCGTGGCGATCTCTTCCTTCGTCATCTTCCGCCCGGACGCCACGGCACTCACCCCGGTGTTCGCCGCCGAGAACGTCGCCGATGCCGCCGTCTGCCGCAGATACTCCTTGAACGGCGTCATCATCTGCTTGTCCGTCAGCAGCTTCGCAACGCCCGACGATACCAGCCCCGACGCAATCGACCCCGCCGCGCCGCCTGCCGCGCTGGCAAGCGTGCGCTGCGCGAATTGCCCGCCGGTCATCTCGCCCGTGGCAAGACCGCCCGCGCTCTGGATCGCCTCCCGCGCCGCAAACGAAAGCGCCGTCTGTCCTGCGGAAATTGCCGCCTGTCCCAGCTTTGTTGCGCCCAGCGCCGTCTTTGCAAGCGCACCCGCCGCAGGGTTGAGTGCCCCCTGCGTCAGCAGTGCCGTGCCCGCTCCAATGCCGACCTTGGTCGCCCAGGTAATACCCGGCTCTGCCGCCTGCGCCTGCTTTCCCGCCTGCTCCGAGCTTTGCAGCGTCTTGATGCCCGTCTCATCTCCTGCCGCCGCAGCGCGCAGCTTCGCCATGGATAAAAGCCCCGTGGATTCCACCGCCGCCGACCGAAACGCCGTGCTCTTCGGATGCAGCCGCGCGTAAAGCTGGTCGTAGATTGCGACCTGCCGGGTGTATTCCTCGTTGTCTCCGCGCATATACGCGTCCCACGCCGGGGCGTAGTCCGACGGATTGTACGCGTTGCCGGTCAGGTTCTGCACCTGCGCCGCCTTCAGCAGCGCCTTTGCTGCCTTCTTCTCGTCCTCGCCCCACTGCATCCTGCTCAACATCTCGCCGCGCTTGGCAATGCCCTCCGTGTCCGTGGGCGTCTGTGCCAGCACCTTCTTGAAAAGATCGTCCGCCCAGTGCCCCTGCCACTTCTTCATTGCCGCGTCGCTGCCGTGGTCGCCGTAGTCGATCGCCGGCGCTTCTTCCTTGGGCGTCGTATCCTGCCGGTATCTTCCCAGCGCCCCCATAGTCGGCGTGTCCAGCGAATAAGCCGGCTTTCCCGCCGTCATCCCGCGCATCGCCCTGTACCGCTGCTGCGTGATGCTGTCCACCGCCGCCTTGTACTGCTCAAACGTCACCCCGCCCTGCGCCTTGTACCGCTCCTGCGTCAGACTGTCCGAGCCTGCCTCCCCTTGGTGACCAAGGGGAGGTGGCGCGGAGCGCCGGAGGGGATCAGAACTATCCCCTCTCCGAGTTGTTGCCACGTTCGCCGCCGGCGCGGCAGCCGCCCCGCTCTTTCGATAGCTGCCGCTCTGCTTATACTCCGTCCATTTCCCCGTCCGGCGCTCCTGCTCCTGCTGTTTTTTATACTCGCTCCATGCTCCCATGCTCTTCTCCTTCTCAGTACTTCGGCAGCGTGTACCCGTGGTTGTTCAGAATGCCCGCCACCGTGTTCCACTGCTTGCGCGATAGCTTGCTCTCGTACTTTGACATGATCTGGTCCACCGTCTGCGCATCGCCCTTCGCCGCATTCTGCTTGACCGCATACAGCATATTGTCAAACATCGTCTTGCTCAGACCTGCGCCAAACTCCGTCCACGCCGAATCGCTGCCGCTCCCGGAGCTCTTGCCGCCCCCCGATCCGCCCGCCGCCTTCTGCGCTGCTGCATAATAGCTCTGCTCATCCTGCTGCTTTTGCAGCCAATAGCTCCGCTCCGCCGCCCAGCGGTTGTAATCGTCCTGCGCCGCCGCCTGCGCCGCAGACTGTGCCAGCGACAGCTCGTTAAAGTAATCGCTCATCTGGTCGCGGTACTTGCTGTAGTCCTGCTGCTCGCGGTCGTTGAGCATTCCCCACTGGTCAAGCATCCTTGCGCCCTCGTCGCTGTACTGCTGATACGCCTGCCCGTACAGCTCCGGCACAACGTCATTGAGGCTCTGGAGATACGCGTCATACGTCTGCTGCCCCACGCTCTGCCCGTAGCTCGACCCGTACCCGCCCGTCAGGGCGGCAGCCTGCCCCATCGTGTCCATCATCGCCGTCCTGCCGAGATTCTGATACTGCATCTTGTACTGCTGATACATCGGGTCATCGTACACGTCGTACTTGAATTTCTCGCGGTTTGTGATCTTGTCATACAGCGCGTCCAGCTCCGCGCCCCACTTCGATTCATACGCCCCCGGCTTCGACCCCTGCACGCCCGCGAGATAGCTCTGCGCCGCCCGCACCGCCGACGACGGCGTGTACCCGCTCTCCAATCTGGATAGCCTTTCCGTCGTCTGTGAGCTTGCGCCCGGAATGCCGCTTCTGGTGTCGTACCCGCCGCCGTAGTTGTGGATCGTCTGCTGCTTGTTTACGAGCCTTGACGTGTACCTCCCGTTCTCGCCCACGCCTGTGATCTCATAGGTGCCGCCCCCGGTCACAACACGGTCGCCCGTCGTCAAACCCGCAGGCGCTTGCCCGCCCTTCTCAACTCTGTAAATGCCCACGTTTTAGCCCCCTTTTCTGGTTTCTGCGCTTGGCTCTCCCTTTGGGAGAGCTGTCGCCGTAGGCGACTGAGAGGGTTCACCCTCCGCCCCCCTTGCCTTCCCCTCGGGGGGAAGGTGGCGCGAAGCGCCGGATGAGGGGAAGGGCTGTGCGCTCTGCTCTGTCTGCACGTTCACTTCCGCGTTTTCGCCCTCCCGCAGTTCCCGCTCCACGACCGTCAGCAGCTCCGCCCGCAGTTCCCGCAGGCACTGCTCCGCCGCCAGCGGCGGCAGGGCGGAATCGTTGATCGCCTGCACAATATCGTCCCGCAGCTTAAAATACCGTTTCGTAAAATTCATTCCGTCCTCCTATCCCGTCGGCAGCCCGACGATGTTGTTCACAAAATTAAAGTCCACTGTATCCGCGCTGAAACTGATTTTTCCGCCTGTGTCCAGCTTGATCCAGCAGTCGCTCCCCGCTCCTGCGTTGCTGATAAACAGATCGCCGCCCTTTGCCGTGATCCGCATCGCCGCCTCGGAGTTCAGCACCACCGCATACGCACCCGTGCTTGCCGACCCGATGGAAAGCCCGTCGTCGTCTACCAGCAGCATCAAATCGTTGATCTTTTTCCCGGTCACGTCGATCATGCCCGCATACGCCATCAGCTCGTCTACCTTTTCGTTCAGATCCAGCAGTGCGTCATACACATCCACGTTCCCGAATTTGAGCGCATTCAGGCTCATCACGCCTTTTGCGTCCACCTTGCACTTCGTCCCGATGGAAAGCCCGCTCGTCCCGAAATACAAGCCCCCTTCCGCGCCGTAGCTGCTTTTGCCGTACCAGATGCTTGATCCCGTCACGTTCCACGGTCCGAGCTTCGACCCTTCCGCCGCCGTCAGCGTGCCGGTCAGCACCGCCCCGGACGCCTCCAGTGTCCCGGATGGGAAGTGCAGCTTCTTTCCCGACAGATACGCCACCTTTAAGCCCTGCTGCCAGAAGGCGATTTCTCCCGGCGTCACGGTCACCACCTCGCCCTGCGTCTCGTCGATGACCTCGCCGTTCAGCTCCGTCTTTGTGGATATGTTCCCCACGCCTACGCCGTACACCGGCTGCGCGTTCTCGTCGTGGAATAAAAGCCCCGTCTTGACGTACTGCCGCGACGTCACGCCGTACCGCTCATCCTTGCTGTTGATGCCCGCCGTGTAATCAAAAAGCTGTGTAATGCCCTTGCTGTTGATCTCGATGGTCGCGCTCGTCGCCTCCGCGTACTCGCCGAACGTGGACTTTGCCACATACCCGCCCTGTAACGTCTTGGTGAACTGCTCGGAGTTCTCCATCGAAAAGTCCGCCGTCTTGATGATGAGCTGCTTGAGCGAGGCAAACGCGCTCTGTTTCTTTTCCTTCTCGGTCCTCAGTGCCGCGTCCTCGTTGATGCCCGTGGAAATTTCCTGCAAGATCGCCTCCGCCGACCAGTCCGCGAGATTCAGCTGGTCAATGATGTCCCGCATCGACCGCTGTAATGCCGCGAGCTGCTCCTGCACCGACCCCTCTGTCCGCTTCGGATACGCTAAATTCAGGCTGCCCATCACACATCACTCCCCGCCTCCAGCACGCGCGACAGCGAAAGCAGCCGGAAATCCCCCGTGCCGGATATTTTGAATTGCAGGTGGTCGCACCGCCGCGGGCGGATCGGGAGCAGAAACGATCGAATGCCCCGCCCCTCCATGTGCCCGCAGTGCCGCCACTGCTTGTCAGAATCATATTGCACCCAAAAATCGCACCGTGACCCCCGCGGAAGCTGCATCCGCAGATTCAGCCGCGAGATGTATTTCTTGCCCACCAAGCCGTAGGTCATGATGCCGGTCTCCGCCCACCACGAAACAGGCGCTTCCGGCGTGCCCTCCTGCCCCATCAGGTCCAAAACCGTCACGCTCCCGCTCTGATCCTTCGCCGCGTAGAGCGTATCCCTGCCGCTCGTGAGCGCTGTGAGCGTTTCTGCGCCGCTTTCCGCGTGCCATAGCCCCCGCATCGTGTCGTACACAAAAAGCCGCTGTGCGCCGTCCGGCGCGCTCATGGCGATGTAATACTTGCCCCGTGCGGTCGCCGCCATTGCGTTTTTGTAGAGGATGCCGCCCAGCGCGTCCGAAATGCGGGACGGCGCGCCCCCGTCGTAGCGGTACACGCCCAGCCGCGACTTGTAGTACAAAACGTTATCGACCACGCACAGGCTCTTGCCCGACCCGTCCTGCACGCCCTCGCAGGTGAGCTGCACCACCTGATGTGCGCCCTTGCTGGACGGATACACCCTGTGGATAAAATCCTCCTTGAAAAACATCGGGCTGTCGTTATACGTCGCCGCGCCCGTCCACTTCCCGTCCGTGCCGACGCTCGCCCGGTACGAATCGGTCGAAATGCCCATGTAGCACTCCCAGTTGCGGAAGTCTCCCAGCTTGCAGCAGTAAATTTCGTTCAGCATATCGCCGTCCTGCCCCACGCCGTAATAGCAGCCCCAAAGCCGGTTGCCGCACTCCGTCACATAGTCCAGCTCCGGCAGGCGGCGGTTCGTGATAATTTCCCCGCTCGTCTGCTCTGCTGTGGTATCCAGAATGCCGGTGATGATGATGTAGTCGTCCGCCGCGCCGTATAAAACGTGCGACCCGTTCAGCGCCTTCGCCTGCTCCGTCCCTGTGATGCCGCTCAAAATGATCCCGTCGTACTGCTTCATGCCCACGCCGATGCCGCCGAGCGATAATTTCACATACGTCGTCGCCACCTGCACCCACTGTGCCGAGCTTGCCGACCACTGCTTGAGCGCGTGCGGCTCAGAGCCTGTGTCCACCCAATACATCCCGTTCGTGCGGTCTGTCGGCTCTGTGTCCGTCGCCGAGGCTGTAATGCCCGCCCCATCCGGCGTGCAGAGCGTGATCGTCAGCTTCGCCGCGCTCGTCGGCGTCACGGTGTTCTTGCGCGCCATGTACCCGGCGTCCATTGGTTTGAGCGTGTTGTAGTAAATGCCGTCCGGGAATATGCAGAGGTAAGCGCCCATGCTCACGAGCTGCTTTTCCCCCGCCGTGAGCGTCACGCCCTGCGGCAGCTCCTGCAAAATGCCCCCGCAGTAAAGCCCTGGCAGCGTTGCTCCCTGCCACACATACCACAGCACGCCGTCCCGCGCCGTCCAGCCCAGGAGCGACCCTTCGCCCAGCGCCTTCAGCGTGCTCCGCCGCATACGCGGCGCAAGCATCGGGAAGTAGTCTCCCGTTAAATTCTCAAGGTCGTAAAACGCCCCGTCCTGTATCTGGAGGTTGTGGTCGTAGCCGTAAAAGACCTCCGTCACCGCCTGCTCCTTGGCAGGCGTATTTTTCTGCACAAATAGCATCTTCTCACCTCACAGCCTGAAATGCGTCGCCCGCTCGCGGGGCATATAGCTGCGGTTGATGTAATTCTGCCACGCGGTAAAATACTGATTGTAGCTGCCCGCAGCGGCGTTGTAACGGTCGGTCTCGCCATTTGCCTCCGCGATCTTCATGTCCAAGTACCACCGATAAATTTCGTCGTAAGGCGCTCCGATCAAAAGCACCGTCCTGTCCAGGTCCTGCTCCGGGCGGTACGGGTGAAATTCTTCCGGCACGTCCATCTCGTGCGCCCGCAGCACCTCTCTGTGCGCGATCCCGTCCAGCTCCGCCAGCCATCTGATCTTGTCCTCCATGTCGTACTGATTCGGCGTCAGCCGGTCTACGATCTCCAAAGCCTGTGTAATGGTCATCCTGTCCCCTCCTTTGGAAAAAGGGGCGCTTGCGCGCCCCCTCTGTCTTATTAGGTCTGTGCGCGCACGCTGCGCTCATACGCTGCTGCGGCGGCGGTCGCTCTGCGCGCCTCCCGCAGCGCCTCGTATACCGGCAGCGGCACGTCTACCTCCACGCCCTTCGGCACTTGGTAGCGCTTGCCGTTCACGCACACAAACTGCATTTTCTCCTCATTCGACTGTGCCGGCGGGAGAAATACCGTTCTGGTCTCTTTCCAGATGTCCACCGTCTTTGCCATCTCAGTTCTCCTCGTCCACGTCCGAATACTCGCCGCAGCTCTCGATGCGGACCATGCGATCCTCATACAGGATAAGGCTCGCGTTCTCGAACTTGTAGCCAAGCGTCGAGAACTGATCCAGCGGACCGCCTGCGGTGGCTTTGTCCTTGATGATCATCTGGAGGTTGCCGCCCTCCGGGTCGATCATGCCGTAGGCGTCCTTGCCGAGCACCATCGTCGCATACACTGCCAGACCGCCAGCGCCGCCCTCGCCCGGCGCGATCACAGCGCCCGCCTCGATGTTGTTGACGTTCTCCTTCACGGTGATGCTGGACGCGGTGTTGCTCGCCACCTCGCACAGCACATCGCCCACAAGGATCAGCCTGCCCTTGAGCGCGTCCGTCGCCACCGTGCCGCCCTCGAACGTGATGTTCTTGCCCGCCGAGGAAATGGCGGTCTTGACCTTGAGCGTCCGGCTGTCCGAGGCAAGGTCTGCACCCGCGAAGATCTTCGCTTCCGTGGTCTCCACGAAGCGCACGCCGTGCAGCTCGCCGATCTCGCCGGTGAAAATTTCCGTGGTCGCCGCGTACTTGTGCGCCTCGATCCACTCCGCACTGCTGCGCAGGTCATACGCGACGGACGGATGGATGATGGCGATGTACTTGCCATTGATGGTCGGCGCTTTGAGCTTCTTGAGCGTGGTCACTGCCTTGTTGATCTCGTCCGGGGTCAGCCGGGCGGTCTTGTCAAGCCCCGCTCTGGTCGCGACCTTCGTGTGTACGCCGTTTACCACCTTGTCGCAGAGCTGCTTGTTCGTACCGGCGACCACGACGTTTCTCACGAGCTTGTCCTGCGTCGTGCCCGCCGACGCGCCCAGCTCCGTGGTCGCGCCCAGGATCACGTCGTCGATCGCGTGCAGCTCCAAAATGTCGGTGACCGCCGTGTATGTGCCGTGCTGCGTCAGCGCCTTGGAAATGCTCGTAGAGCCGAGTTTCTGCGCCGCCGGGATCACGCCCTCCTGCAGCTCGCCCGCGTCCTCCAGCGTGTTCCACTTGCGGAACTCGATGATCCTGCCGCGATTCTTCGGCAGCCCCTGCTTCTTGGCAAACTGGCTGTGCACCAGATTTGCACGCGCGTTTTCCAGCAGCTCCGTGTCGTAGTACTCCTTCATCTGCACGCTCAGATCGTTCCTCCCGCTGAAGGATTCCTGCGCGCCGGTGTAGGCGTTCACATAGCCGTCAGTCGCGTTCACCAGCGTCCCGGCGTCCGCCAAGAGCTGGATGTTGAGTTTCAATGCTCCCATATCATGCTCCTTTCCGGGAGCGTCAGAATGTAATGCGCTCCCCTCGTGCGACCCGCTTTCTGATCTCCTCCCGCTGCTGCGGGGTGAGCTTGCGCGGGTCGATTTTTGTTACCTGTCCTGCCGGAGAGCCGAGCGCCCCCTCCTGGGGTCTCATGCCGTTTGCCTGCACCTGCGCCACGGTGCGCTGCATCCCATACTGCATCGCCGCCTGCTGGAGGTCTCGGTAGTGCGCCGCCTCGTATGCCTGCATCGGGTCAAAGCCCGCCGTGAGCAGTGACATAAACGCGCGGTTTCCAAGCTCCGACGAAAGGTCTGCCTGCGGATACCGCTGCCGGACCTCTGCAAAGCTCTCCTGCAATGCCGCGAACCGCTGCCTCTGCTCCTCCTCGGCGCGCATCTGCGCGCTTTCCTGCTTGAGCCGCGCGTTCTCGCGTTCGGCGTTTTTGATCCGCCGCATCGCGTCCACCGGCAAGCCTGCCTGCGCCGCCTCCTGCTCATACCAGCGGTTGTCCTGCGATAGCTTTTCTCCCAGCGCGTCCAGATCGACCTTGCTCATGTCCGAGGTGTCCATGCCGTATATCTGTCCGATCCATGACACGATCGGCAGCAGCTTCTCCATCTGCTGCTTCTGCGCCTCCGCGCCTCTGAGCCTGCCGCGCACCGCCTTCTGCAAGGCTGCGTTGTACTCCTTCTCGTACCTGCCGCCCTTGCCGGTCAGTGCCTCAAACGTCTCTCCCTGCTGTACCTGTTCGGCGGGTACTTGTGCGCTCTGCCCCTGCGCCTGCGCGTCCGCAGTTGCCGGAGCTGCCGCACCGCCGGATGTGGCGGGCATCTCTACGCCGTCAGCCAAAAGCTGAATGTTGAGCCTTTCCATAAAGCCCTCCCGTAAAAATCCTGTGTTGGTAAGGCGGTCTCGCGTCCGCCGCCTGTGTTTTTTCGGCGGTCTCGCGTCCGCCGCTATTTCGCGGGGTCTCCCCCGTTAAAGCCACTCTTGTAGGGGCGGACGCCTCTGTCCGCCCGTCTGCCTTCCCCTTGAGGGGAAGGTGGCGCGAAGCGCCGGATGAGGAGAAGCGTTGTACATTCCGCGCTGTCGCCACGTTTACTGCTCCCTCTCGAATCGCACATTCTGTGGATACTCATGCGCCACCATCTGCATCCCCAGCAGTGCCGTGTCCCACATCGCCCGCACCACCCGCTCACGCTTCGGCGCGCACGCAATGGTGATGTCTCCGGGCTGCATATCCACCACCGGCTCTGCCCGCAGCAGCCCCTCGCTTTCCGCTTTTAGGAGCATCCCGCCCAGCGCGTAGGAGAGGATCGTCACCGCCGCGCAGACAATATCCTGCCCCGCCGGAGCGTATCCCGCGTGCCCTGTGATCCGCAGGCTGTAGCCTTTACACTGGATGCTTATCATGCTCACCCCTCCGGCTGTGACGCCTGCTGCGCCCTCTGCCGCGCGTTCGCGGTCACGCTGCTCTCCTTCTCCCCGGTCTCAAGGCTCACATCCGCGTTTCCCTGCGGCACAGTCTGCCCCGCCCCGGAGAGGATCGCCTGCGCCAGCCCGTCCGCTTTTTCCGGCGCGTACTGCTGTACGAGCTGCAAGGCAAACTGCTGCCACTGCGCGAGCTGCTGCTGCAGATCCCCGTTTGCCCGGATCTTCTGCATCACCTCGTACTTGTCCTCAAAATCCATCATATCCAGGCACGCCATCGCCTGCGGCGCGAGCTGCGGGTTGAAGAATCCCAGGTTGTAAAACTGCAAAGCCAATTCGTTTTGCGCAAGCTTTGTGTATTCCGTCTGCTTCTGCGCCGAAACGATGATGTCAAATACCGGCTTCCGCCCGCCTGACTTTAGCCCCTCGTTGGAATACGTCACATACTCGTCCGCCCCCAGCGCCCCTGTGATGCGGAATCTGCGCGGCAGGTCATAAAACTGCCGGATGCGCTCGATCACCATCCCGATCATCCGCCGGTACGCGCGGTACGCGCTCTTCGTCGCGTCCTTGCTGCTCCTGCCGGAGGCTTCCTGCAAGGCTGCGATCGCCGACGCAGCAGTCACGCCGCCGCCCGCCGAGCCGTTGTTGACGTCCGTGTTGCCCGTCACCCACTTGAGTTCCTCGATCTTGCTCGCCCGCATCTCAAGATAATTCCCGCTCAGAGGATTCACCACGATCTGCGCCAGCGAATCCTGCCCCAGATTGCCGTCGGTGTGTACAAACGGCTTTGTCCAGTCGGCAAATTCCTTCTCGTTGATCGCGGCGTCGCTTCGCGCGAACCATCGCGGACTTGCCGCCATGATCGTATTCTTCACGATCGCCTGATCCATGCGGTCGATCTGCTCCTGCGCGCTCTTGCCGATGTCGATATACCCGTACCCGCAGATGCTCCCCTTCACCGGGAACAGTGCGTCGAATACGAACGGATACTCGCCGTCGGTGTAAAACCCGACCTCGGCAGGCGCTTGCGCAATGGGCACGTCCAGCACCGTCCCGTCCGCCTGCGGCATCTGCATCACGGGCGGCTGTGTGTCGTTTTCCGACGCATATAAAACCTCGTCGCCGCAGAACCGGCAGTAGTGCAAAAGCGTTTTTCCGCCCACGCGCTTTTTGTAATACCACTCCACCACCAGCGCCTGCTCGCCTCTCTGCTGGTCGTCGTCTGTTTTATACTGCGCCAGCGTCAGCGCGCTCCCCTTGAGCTTGCCCTCCAGTTGCGGATACCGGCTCACAAGGTCGCTCTTGTCATACGCCCGGACAAAAAATACGTTTTGGGAATCCTGAATGTCTTTAATGCCCGGCTGCCAGAAGATGTTGAGCACGTCCACGCCGCAGATCGCCACGTCGCCCAAGCCGCCCTGCTTGCTGCTGTCCCATAAAACGGACCAAATGAGCGTCCCCGACTGCACCTTGTCCCACAGCGTATCGCTGTATACCTGCTCAAAATCGTTGTGCTCCAAAATGCACGGCACGATCTGCGTGAGCATCCGCGCCTCCAGCGCGTCCGTCTGCTCGCGCGGTCGTAGGTTTGCCTCCGGGTATGCCTGGATGCCGTCCGCGTGCTTACCCATCAGGACGTTAAAAAGCCACCCGCTCGCAGGTCGGTCGTCGCGGGGATTGCCCTTTTCGTCAAACTGCCCCCACTGCCGCAGCTTCCACCACTCGTTGTTGGCGATCACGCGGTTTTCAAGCTGCGTTTTGCCGCTTTTGTACTGGATCAGCGTCTGCATCGCCGTGCGCACCTGCTCCGCCCCGATCGGCTGCACCTGCGCCTCCCGCAAAACCTCCTCCACCTGCGTTACCTGTTCGTTCTCTCCCATCCTGTCCTCCATCCGTTTCTCCCAAGGCTTCCCTTGGTGACCAAGGGGAGCTGTCGCCGCAGGCGACTGAGGGGATCAGAACTCCCCCGCTCGCACCCGCTCCCGCGTTTGCTATCCCCCAAACTGATCCAGCGGGTCATTCAGCAGCACCCGCCGCGCCACCGGGCGCATCGCCTTGATCGGTCGGCTCATGCAAAAATACCGTACCTCGTCGCACGCATGATCCTCCATCGTCGTATCCAGATCCTCGACGTGCGTCTTGCTGTACATCATCATCGGCATCGTGCGGATAATGGCGTCGCAGCCCTTGAAAAAATACATCCGCGCGTAGCCGCCCTCGTCAAATTGCAGCCGGTAGTGCACTTGCATCCAGCCCGGTATCCGGGCGTTGTCGCCCTTGGAAAAGTACACCCCGTACCGCGCTGCCGTCTGTGCAATGCTCTCGCCGTGCGATGCGTCCCAGATCGCGGGGTCTGCAACGCCCTGTATCTCCTTGCCCCGCAGCCACGGGTGTTCCCGCTCTGTTTTGCGTATCTCCTCAAACTGCCGGTCCGGCGACCACTTTACGCCCTCGTTCGGCTCGCCTGTCCAGCCGTAAAGCTCCAGAATACGGTACAGCACGCCGTCGTAATCCACCGCCCACCAGGCGCAGGAAAACGGCTTTCCGTAGCCGAAATCGTAGCTTCTGTAAATTCTCCATCCCGCGTCCGGCTCAAACGGCGCGATGACGTGTGTAAATCTCCTGTCCTCGTAGTGCGCCGGGTCGTCCCGAAACTCTTCGAAGAACTGCCCCTCGAATACGTCCCAGCGCCCTTCCAGCCACGCCGCTCGCTGCGCCGGCGGCAGGCTCTTGAGGTTGCTCAAATACTCCGGCTGCGCCTGCATGAGCGCCTTGTTGTCCGTCACGAGTGCCTGGATAAAGCTGTAATCCTCCGGCTTCTCCTCGCCCTCGAAGCGGCGGTCGATGAAAAGGCGCTTGAAATACCCGTGGCTCGGACCGCCGGGGTTGAGCGTGTAGTACGTCCGCTTCGGGAAATTGTTCACGCCGCGCACCGTGACGTTGATGTCCCGCAGCCAGTGCTCCTGGAGCTGCGCCGCCTCGTCGAAAAAGATCACGTCGTACTCCGCGCCCTGATATTGCAGCAGATCGCCGTCGTTGTCGCAGTACCCGAAGTAGATCGCCGATCCGTTTGCAAACGTGAATACCTTGTCGGTGTTGTTGTACCGCGCTACGCCGTTGAGCAGCTGCCGCAGCGGCACGATGTGGTTGTTGTACAGTTCCTTGTAGCTCCGCCGCACAATGAGCACCTTGATTCCCGCCCATGCGCCGCAGAGTAAAAACGCCTTGATGCGCACCGCCCAGCTCTTCCCACCTCCACGCGCGCCGCCGTATGCCACATGGCGGTGCGTGTCCGTCAAAAACTGCCGCTGCTTGTCGCTGGGATTGATCTTGATCGTCCTCATCTCGCCATATCCTGCATCGCGTTCTCAAATTCCACTCGCGCCCCGCCGTCCTTCGGCGCGGCGTCATTCCACCCGAACTTGCAGCCCAGCGCGTACTTCGCGCCGCTGGCTCTGCTCGTGGCGAGCTGCCGGATGTGGAACGCCTCGATCCGCTGCTCCGCTCTCATGCAGATCGGCTCATAGCCCGCCTGCTGCCGCAGCTCCAGCCAGTCTGCATCGCTCATGCCCAGCGCCAGCAGCAGCCCCGGCAGGCTCGGCGGCTCGATCCACTGCGTCGCCATCGCCTGCCGCTTGCCGTGCATCACCGCCTCCAGCCTGTACAGGGGATGTCCGTAGCCGTCCAGCGCCTGCACGGTGATCGTCTCGCCGCCGATCACCTGCTCCTGCGTCACCGGCACGCGCCGGTATACCGGCTCGTCGTAGCTGATCCCGGCAAAATACCGCCGCACCGCAGAGCCAAGCCTTGCAGGGCTGTCCAGCCGCTTCATCCGCGCACCCCCTTTTTCTTCCTGCTAAGAGTATAGCAGAGCCGACGCGAAAATCTCTAGTGCACCTTCGCGTCGGCTGAAACCGTTGGTATGACTGGCTTTGCGCCGTTTCTTCCAAATTCAAGAAAACGCAGATACGCCGACCGGCGGCGCTGAAGCTCTCAGCGTCGCCCCCTTTTTGCCCGCTCACTCCGCGTCGTACAGCATCGTCAGCATGCGGTTTATCTCGCACTTTTCCCAGTTTTTGCAGCAGTACTCCCGTATCTGCCGCTTTTTTTCTGCCATGCGCTCATAACGCAGGACGATCTTTGATCGGTTTTCCAGCCCCTCGCACTGGATCTCCCACTTGTTGTCCGCCTTGTAAAACGGGCATCCCACGTCCGGGTTCTGCCATCCCTGCATCCTGCTCAACCTCCCACAGCTTGACGTAGCGAATGTACTGCGGAGCGACGCGGCTGTTTTCAGCCCGCTCCAAAAGTGAGCACCCCGCCGGCACGCGCAGCTCGGCGTCGGAATGCACCGTGCGCTCATAGTCCGGCACGGGGTGGATGAGATTGCGGCTCGGCTTGTAGCGCTTTTCGTCCTTCCCCGCCCGCACCTGGCGCAGGAGATATGCCACTAGGTCGTTGTGATCCGGCTCATCCCATAGCCGCTTTGCGCGCACCTCTCCGCAGCGCCACTTATCCGCGCACGCCTGCGCGCTGTCCGGGTCTACGATCACATGGTGGTGCAGGCGTGCAGGCTCGCCCGTCTTGCCGTTGCGGTCGGACGTGATCGCGAAATATCGCGCGCACGCGCCCCCCTTCACGCGCGCGCGACGAACTCGCCGCAGCCAAAGCTCCAGCTCTCGCTCCGCCTGATCGCGCAGCGTGTCCTCTGTCAGCTCCTGCCCAAGTGCGCGCACCCGGTCTGCGAGCTTTCCGATCGCCTCGTCCGTGTAGGTCAGCTCCAGCAGCACGCCGTCTGTGCGGTAAAAGCTTGCGTTGACCATCCGGCATACCGCCCGCATACCCTGTCCGGCTTTCCGCTCCTGCCGCGCGATCTCCCGTCTCGTTTTTTCCCGGTTTTGTGCAATGGCATCCGGCACGCGGAATTTGATCTTCTCCACCGTCTGTCCGACGGTGTAGCATCTCACCTTCCACGTCCCTTCCTGCCGCACCGGCAGCCACCGTCTTTCCATCGCCCTGTCCCCTTTTTATATAAAATGGTCGTAAACCTTCGCGCCTAGCAAGTTCCGCTACGCGCCCGCGCGCGTATTTAATATAGTATATCGCCTGACGGCTTCATCCAAAGCAGTCCAAAGCTGCCCTCGATGAAACTGTCAGCCTGCGCAAGCCTCCCCTTGGTGACGCCTATCGCAAGCCTCCCCTTGGTGACCAAGGGGAGGTGTCACGGCGCAGCCGTGACGGAAGGGATCAGAACTGCCCGCGTTCCGCTCTGCCGCCACGCTTGCGTCCCGTCCTTTCTCACACGCCCTGAAACGTCTCCCGGACCTCCCCGCCGCGCGTCCGAAACGCCACAACGTGGAATCTCCCCGCCGGGTGCACATACGTCACCCGGCATCTTTGCGGCTTGTTTTTGATATTCGGCTTCTTGTCGTCGTCCTCGATCGTCTCCGGCGCTCTGCTCACGATGTCTCCGACCTTTAGCATACACGTTCCTCCTCCGTTTTCTCTAGTGCACCACTGTCTGGGATTTTCTCCCTACCGACCCGCTTGCCTCGCAGCCCGTTCGGCAGCTCCTCCAGCGGCAGCTCCCGCCTGCGCTTAAATTCTCCCGCGTCAAAGCCGCAGCGCCGGCACTCCGCCCCGTTGGGCGATACATACGCGCACCCGCCCTGTAGGCAGTTCCCCCGCGCCCGCGTCTCCAGCTTTCCCCTCATGGCTTCCTCCTTTTTTCGTCAGCTCACCCAGCTCGTGCACCATCCGTTTCCCGATGTACTCGCAGTACGCACGTTCGATCTGCGCGCCCGCGCTGTCTCCGGCGTCCGGCAGAAAGATCACGCAATCCGCCACATCGATCATCGCAAAGCAGATGCGCATATAGTCCGCCGCCGTCATCCCCTCCGGCAGCTCCGCCGGATTCAGGGCAATGTGTCCGAGTGCTTCCACCTGCCGCGCTGCGCAGGCAAACTTCCTCCGATACTCCGGGTCACCCGTGATCTTCCCGGCAATGTAAATCTTCACGGCAATTCCTCCACATAGCACCAGCTCTGCGGCGGGCGCGTGATCGTCACAGGTTCTGCTCCGAATTTTGTCTGTCGCAAGCCGGTAAATTCGCGCAGTTCTCGCAGCGTATCGTAAATCTTGAGGTCGGAGATGTGCCAGCCGTAACCCTCGCAGCCTTTCATGTATTCTCCAATTTCTTCTTCCTTCAAGCAAGTATCGCTCAACATCGGTACGCGGAACGAAAACGCTCCGATTTCATCGAAAAATATCCCCTGTTCTGGATATATATCTCTTTCGATTTTGTACATTTTGTCACACACAAATTCACCAATGACCTTGCCGCGCGCCTCGACCAGCCTGCGCGGGTCACCGTCTTTTGTGCAGTAGATGTGGCACTTAAACGGCGTTTCCAGTTTCGGTCTGTTCTTTCTGACTTCAATGGTTTTTTCTCCGCTTACGATCTTCTCACACCACTTCGGGCGGATGCTGATAAGTACTGCTTTGCTCATGCTTCATCTCCCCCCAAATCGCCCAGCAGCTCCACCGTGACCACGACCCGCCCGGCGAATCCCCCGTTCCAGTCCTTTTTCGGCTTGAGCTTTTCCACCCCATCCATGACCGTTTTGATAATGTCCTGCGAGTTGCATATCAGGCAATCCTCCGTGTAAGACAGAACACCGCTCATTTCAATTCCCACGCGTGGCCGCTGCTGATAAAGCCCCGTCATATAGTTCTTTTCATCCATCCTTTTTGCCCTCCATCCTTTCATATCGCTTGCACGGTCCATCGTTCACGCGATCTCTCAGTTCTTCCGCCGAAATCCGCTCGCCCTTTTCCAGCAGGCAGCGCCACGGGTAAACGTAATTCTCGCGGTGCTCAATGTGCCTGCACGATAAGCAGCACGGCGGCATCCTGATCTGCCCGCGCCCCCGGAGCGAATACATCCAGTTCTTCATTCGATACCCTTGCATTTTTCCTCCTTCACGGGCGTAGCACCCGCAGGAATGTTCTGTATTCCATCACATCCCGCAGCGGATCGTAGGATGCCCTGATCTCGATCAAATCGCGGATCTCCTCGGCATAAAACTGATACGCCGCCTGCCTTGATACCATCTGCCACGCCGCTGCGCCCTTAAAATTTGCAAGCTCCTCTCTTGTGAGGTGGAAATCTTTGTTCAGCGTGACTACATCTCTGTGCTCTGTGCTGCGCTTTGTGCAGCTCTCGCTCCACTGCTCCAGTATCTTCTCGTTTTCCTTTTCCGCTTCTCTCCTTCGCCTGTCGCAACCCCCGCGCACCACCCATCCGATTGCACCGCACACCAGCAGTGCGAGCGCAAAAATCACCCAGTGCATCTCAATCATTTTTCTGTCCCTCCATCCATCTTCGCACCGCAGTTGGGGCAGTAGAAAAAGCTGCTCCAGATCTCTGCTTTCAAAATCCGTTCCGCCTGCCACTTGGTCAGATGCGGCGCTCGCTTCTTCGGCGGCAGCTCGCCTTTTGCTGCTGCGATGGCGGTCGGGTTGTGTTTATGTTGCCCCATCGGTTACCCTCCTGTTCTATGCTTCAGTGGCTTGTTCTTCCGTGTCGTAAATATACACACCGCCCAAAATCCCGCCATCGCACTCATAGCTTGC
>ERZ772812.370-NODE-370-length-41859-cov-11.086882_pt1 | contig 41859 bp, 55 predicted proteins | sample MGYA00511343_ERZ772812 | MGnify/ENA primary metagenome ERZ772812 (study PRJEB29015, sample SAMEA2737706) | human gut metagenome | biome: human gut; feature: human-associated habitat; material: faeces | place: China | collected 2012 ...
CTTCATTATCTAGTGTTATACCTTGCTTTAGGGCAAAGTTATTTACATCTTGTTTTTGCATTCTGTTTACATATTCACTGATTAAATAAATATTCATTGCTTTTCACCTAATTAACTATATGTATAATTATAATTTTTATGATATAATAAATACTGGAAGGTGCTATATGAGAAAGATTAACTTTGATATTAAGAGAAAAATTAATAATAAAAAGAAAAAGAATATGTTTGAAGTTAAAAAAAGTAGTAGACCTATTAATAAGAAGAAGAAAACTAATGATAAAAAGTTATTTGAGATAATGGAAAAGAGATTTAATATTATTATTGGTGTTATATGTGTATTATTTCTAATAATAATTAGTAGAGTATTTTATCTTCAGATACTTAAAAACGATGAATATACGGAGAAACTTTCTTATTCTACGGAAAAGAAAATAGAAAGTACTAGTAGTCCTAGGGGTAGAATATATGATAGAAATTATAATCTACTTGTAGATAATGAAGCTGTTAAAACGATATATTATAAGAAGAAGAGTGGGGTTAAGGCTAAAGAAGAGATAGAACTTGCTTATACTATAGGAGATAATATTTCTATTGATTATAGTGGCATTAATGATACTAAATTAAAAGATTTTTATTATAAAGGACATTATGAAGAATGTAGAAAGAAAATTACTGATAAGGAATGGGATTTATATAGTAAGAGAAAACTTACTGATAAGGATATTCTTAAGTTAATATATGAGAGAATTGATGATGAGATAAGTGAATATGACGAAAGGGATAAGAAAGCAGCTTATATTTATTATCTTATGAATAAGGGATATTCTTATGCTGAGAAGGTAATTAAGAATAAAGATGTTACTGAAGAAGAATATGCTTATATTAGTGAGAATATTGACAATTTAAATGGTTTTAATACTAAGTTAGATTGGGAAAGAGTGTATTTGTATGATAATACTTTTAAGACTATTTTAGGTAGTGTATCTTCGAATAGTCAGGGTATTCCTGAAGAACTTGCTAAAACTTATTTAAAGAAAGGCTATTCTTTAGATGATAGAGTTGGTATTTCTTACTTGGAATATCAGTATGAAGATTATTTAAAGGGAACTAAAGCTACTTATAGACTTTTATCTGATAATAGTTATGAACTTGTTAGTGAGGGTAAGAGAGGTAATGATATTGTACTTACTATTGATATTAATCTTCAGAAGTATTTAGAAGAGATGTTAGCTAATGAGGTATATAATGCTAAAGGTGAAACTGGTACTAACTATTATAATAGATCTTTTGTAGTGATATCAGATCCTAATACTGGAGAGATACTAGCTATGAGTGGTAAACAAGTACTTACTAATGATAATGGCGAGAAGTATGTTGTTGATTATACTCCTGGTATTGTGACTCTTCCTGTTACTCCGGGATCAGTAGTAAAAGGAGCTTCAATGATGGTAGGTTATAAATATGGAGCTATTGATATTGGTACTGTTATTAATGATGAATGTATTAAGATTAAAGATACTCCTGAAAAGTGTTCATGGAGAACAATGGGTAATATTAATGATATTTATGCTCTTCAATATTCTTCGAATGTTTATCAGTATAAGATTGCTATTAATGTTGGAGGAGGTACTTATGAATATAATAAGGGACTTTCTTTAAATCCTGATGCTTTTAAGAAGTACCGTAATATGTATGCGGAGTTTGGACTTGGACGTAAAACGGGTATTGATCTTCCAGTAGAAAGTCTTGGATATATGGGTACTAGTAAATTACCTGGACATTTACTTGACTTTGCTATAGGACAATATGATACTTATACACCTATTCAGTTATCACAATATATTAATACAATAGCTAATGGTGGTAATAGATTAAAACCTTATTTATTAAAAGAAGTATATACTCCAAGTGATAATGGTGATAAGTTTGGTTCTCTTGTCTATAAGGGTAATACTACTATTCAAGGGACTTTATCGGTAGATAAGAAATATATTGATAGAGTAAGAGAGGGATTTAATGCTGTTGTTACTAGTGGACTTGGTTATGGTTATATGGGATATTATACTAATTCTTCTGGTAAGACTGGTACTAGTGAAAGCTTTATTGATACCGATAATGATGGTAAAGTGGATACTGAGACTATTACTACTTCTTTTGTGGGATATTCTCCAAGCGATAATCCGAAAATGAGTGTAGTAGTGGTATCTCCAGATATTAGTTTACCTGATAATCCTCAGTCACTAGTTACTAAGAGAATATCCGCAAATATAGTAAATAAATATTTTGAATTAAATAGTTAGCAGGTATTTACAAATATGGATATTATACTTATAATATAAATACATTTATTAGGGAGGTCATTATGAAGAAAAATAAACAAGATTTAGTAGAAAGACATATATATTTAGAAGACTGGCTTAAGGATAATTATCCAGATAATATAACTGATAATGAAATACTTTCTTATTTTATGAATAATTTTACTAATAAACACGATATATTATATTTAATTGAAGCTTATTTCTTACCTAAAGAAGATATAGAAGAATATAAAGAAAATAAGTTTATTGGGGATATTGATGTTTATAGAGACTTAAGTATTAAATATAGTGTTCCAGTAGATTGTATTATTAAAAGAATGAATGATATTAAACTTATGAATGCTGAATCTATTGGGATATATAGTACTGAAATAGACAATATTAAGAAATTAGATGAAGAATTTGATTGCTTTGATGGAAATAATATATTTAAATATATTGAAATTGAACTATTAGTAGAAAAGTTAAGTATTAGTGGTTTATCAAAAAATGAAATATTAAAAGAAGTTAAAAAATATAATTTTGGTAAAACAGAAATGGATTATTTAAATAGAGCAATATTATTACCTAGAAATGAAATATTAAGAGAAGCATTAAAACATGAAAACGATGAATATATAGAATATATGAAGTTTGTTAATGCATTAGCAGTAAAATATAAGACTACATCCTATGATATATTAGATAGAATTGAAGAAATTATGGCTATTAATTATTTAAATGGTGAATTAGAAAAAGACATAAAAAAGAAAGAAAAAATAAAAAATAGTTGTATAAATTAATAAAAGTATGATATAATTAAGTGGATGTTTTAGGAGGAGGAGTTATTATGGCTAAGAAAAACGAAAATAGAGTACTAGTTTCTTTAATGTGTGAAGAATGTAAAAATATTAATTATACTGAAGAAAAAAATAAAAAAAACACTCCAGAGAAATTAGAATTAAATAAATATTGTAAGTTCTGTCGTAAGACAACTAAGCACAAAGAAACTAAGAAGTAGGAGGATTGTAAATGATAAATGTTAATGATTTTAAGTCAGGCCAAACAATAAACTATGATGGTAATTTATATATGGTACTTGAGTTTAATCATGTTAAACCTGGTAAAGGAGCCGCTATTGTAAAGGCTAAGCTTAAAAATTTAAGAACTGGATCAATTGCTGAATATACATTTAATGCTGGTATTAAAGTACCTACTGCTCATGTTGAAAAACAAAAAATGCAATTTTTATACTCTGATGGGGATACTTATTCATTTATGAATATGGAAACTTATGAGCAAGTGGAATTAAATAAAAAGCAAATTGAAAATGAAGTTAAGTATTTAAAAGAAGGTTTAGAAGTTATTATTATCTTCTTTGAAGGAGAAATGCTTGGAATAGATTTACCTGAAAAGATAGATTATAAGATTACTAAGACTGAACCTGCAATTAAAGGTAATACTGCTACTAATGCTACTAAAGATGCAATAGTAGAAACTGGTATGCTTGTTAAAGTACCTCTATTTATTGAAGAGGGAGAAGAAATAATTGTATCTACTAAAGATGGCAAATATGTATCTAGAAAATAGATACTTTTCTTTTTGTCTATTTTAATAGTTTGACAAAAGATATAAATTGTGCTATTATTAGTATGTAAGCAAGGAAACTTGCATAAAATAAAAAAGGAAACATTCAATAATCGTCTGTTGGGTGTTGCCATATTAATTTGGTGTCACCTAAACTTAATGTTTTAAGTTAGGTGATTTTCTTTATATTAAAACTTAAAAAATATACTAAAATTAGAGACTTCTTTAGGAAGACTCTAATTTTCTATAGAAAGACTATAAGGCTTTCTATAGCAGTGAGTAACGTTAGTACGAACTGAAATAAATAATGTCAATTTTATGTAAAAGTAGTTTACTTATATATAAAGAAAATGCTATAATTATTAAGAGGTAGAAAGTATATATGAAGTATATTAATAAATACTTGGAATATTTAAAAGTAGTAAAGAAATATAGTGATAAGACAATAGAATCTTATTATGATGATTTAACTTTATATAATGAATTTTTGGGTAATAATTTTATTAATATTTTAGATATAGATTATGATACTGTTAAAGAATATATGAAATACTTATATTCACTTAATATTAGTAAGAGTTCTATATCTAGAAAGTTAAGTAGTATAAGAGGGTTATATAATTACTTAGTAAGAGAAGATATAGTTAAAGATAATTATTTTAATAGAATTAATAATCCTAAGAAAGATAAGTATTTACCTAAGTTTTTAAAGGATGAAGAAGCTAATAAAATATTTGAAGTATGTAAGTATGATACTCCAATTAATCAGAGAAATAGTGTTATTATAGAACTATTATATGCTACTGGTATTAGAGTTAGTGAACTAGTTAATATTAAAATATCTGATATTGATATTAATGAGAGAACTATTAAAGTACTAGGTAAAGGTAGTAAAGAGAGAATGGTTATATTTAATAATCATACTAAGAAAGCTATAGAGATATATTTAAATGATGGATATCATGAGTTTAATAAACTTAGTAGTGGCTATTTAATTCTTAATAAAGATGGTAATAAATTATCTGAACGATATATTAGAAATATTATTAATAAGTTAGTTACTAAGGCTGGACTAGATATTAAGATAAGTCCACATACTTTTAGACATACTTTTGCTACTGATATGTTAGAGGATGGATCTGACTTAATGACTGTTAAAGAATTATTAGGACATGAATCACTTAATACAACGAGTATATATACTCATGTTACTAATGAACAAATAAGAAAAGTATATGAAATGGCTCATCCAAGGGCTAAGAAGTAAGGAGTAATTATTATGGCAAAGTTATATTTTAAATTTGGGGCAATGAAGTGTGGTAAAACTACGGATATTATTAAGACTTATTATAATTATAAAGAGAAAGATTTAAATGTACTTATTATGAAGCCAGGAGATGATACAAAGGCTGGCAGTAAGATTCAAAGTAGATCAGGAGCTGAACTTGATACTGACTATGTAGTAGGGGCTGATGTTAATGTATATAATTTAATAGGTTATCATATAATTAATCATAATTTAGACTGTATAATTGTTGATGAAGCTCAGTTTTTAACACCTAAACAAGTTGATGAACTTACTGATGTTGTAGATAATTATGATATACCAGTATTATGTTATGGACTAAGAGCGGATGCTTTTTCCTATATGTTTCCTGGTAGTAAGAGATTATTTGAGGTAGCAGATGTTTTTGAAGAATTAAAAGCAGTATGTAAGTGTGGTAGTAAAGCTACATATAATTTGAGAATGAATAGAATTAATAATGAATTAGTACCAGTATTTACTGGAGAACAAGTATCTATAGATGGTATTGATGCTGAATATGATTCAGTATGTAGGCCCTGTTATAAGAAACTAAGGAGAAAATATGTCAAAGAGGAAGAAAATAAATAAAAAGAAATTATTTATTATAATTGGTAGTATATTATTACTTATTGTAATAGGAGTTAGTATTTTCTTATTTACAAGTAAGAAGAATGTTAAAGATATATTTAAATATAAAGATAAGATAACTATTGAAGTTGGTAGTACATTACCAGTAGTTAATGATTATTTATATAAGAACACTGATTCTGATATAGAAATAGAATGGACTGGTATTGAAAGTGATGATAATAAGATATATAAACCAGGTATTTATTATGGTAGTTTTATGTATGATAATGAGAAGAAGAATATTACTTTGGTAGTAGAGGATACTAAGGCTCCTGTTATTGAAGGGGTAAAAGATTATGAAATGCTAGCTTATGAGAAGGTACCTAACTTTCTAGAGAATGTTACAGTAAGCGATAATAGTATGGAAGAGATTACTCCTAAAATAGAGGGAGAGTATGATAGTGAGAAGACTGGTACTTATAATCTTAAATGTACAGCCTCTGATTCTAGTGGGAATACTTCAAGTAAGGAGTTTAAACTTGTTGTAAAGGAAAATAGTAATGTTAAGATTAGCAAGACTAAGAATGGTAATACGATAAAGAATTATTATGGTATTACTTATATAGATGATGTTATTATTGCTAATAAGTCTTATTCTTTACCTAGTAACTTTGTTCCTAATAATTTAGTTACGATAAATGGTTATATTAGAGTAGTAGATTATGTAAGAGATGCTTTTAATGAACTTAAGAGTGATAGTTCAGTACTTGGTCTTAATATATATGCTTCTTCTGGATATAGATCTTATAGTGATCAAAAATATATATATGATAATTATGTTAGAATGGATGGTAAGGAGAAAGCAGATACTTATTCTTCAAGAGCGGGCTACTCAGATCATCAGACTGGTCTTACTATTGATTTGAATACAGTGAATATATCTTTTGCGGGTACTAATGAGAGTAACTGGCTTAAGGATAACTGCTGGAAGTATGGTTTTATTATTAGATATCCTGAAGGTAAAGATAGTATTACAGGATATACTTATGAACCATGGCATATTAGATATGTTGGTAAAGAACTAGCTAAAACCTTATATAATAATGGTAACTGGTTATCTCTTGAGGAATACTTTGGTATTGATAGTAAATATAGTGATTAGATAAGTGATAATAATATTGCTTATCTTTTTTTCTATGCACTAATAAGCCTTACTACGCAAGTTTTATTAGTGTTACTTTTAGCCTAGAGTAGTCTAAAAGTAAATACTTTGTATCTATTATATATAAGAGAGAAGTATATATTTAGTCCTTATAAAATAGGAATATTTTGTCTATTTTATGGTTAAAAAATGTTTATTTAGTTAAAATGTAAAGTGAAATGTCAAAAAAGTTAAAAAATTGTTCTTTTTTTACTTGATTTTAATAAAATAATAGGGTATAATTGTAGAAGTGTGACTGGCTTAGATGTGCGAAGTTGCTGATACACCAGGTTAAGTTGTCAAATAAAATAAAGGTATATCAGGTAATTCGTTCGGAGCTATGCCTATACAAGATATAGACGAAGGGAGGACAACTATGGCAAAAGAAGTAGTGAGAATCAAATTAAAATCTTACGACCATAGAGTTCTTGATAATGCAGCTGCTAAAATAGTAGCTACAGTTAAGAGAACTGGTGGTGAGGTATCTGGTCCTGTACCATTACCAACTGAAATTGAAAAAATAACAATTTTAAGAGCGGTACATAAGTACAAGGATTCAAGAGAGCAATTTGAAAAGAGAACTCACAAGAGACTAATCGACATCAATAACCCAAGTAAAGAAACTATTGAAGCACTTGCTCATTTAGATTTACCTAGTGGTGTTGATATACAAATTAAAAAATAATATAGGAGGAAAAAATGAAAGGAATCTTAGGAAGAAAAAAAGGGATGACTGAAGTATTTACTGCTGATGGAAAACTTATTCCTGTAACTGTTATTGAAGTTGAAGACAATGTTGTATCTCAGATTAAGACTAAAGAATCTGATGGATATGATGCTATACAACTTGCTACAGTAGAGAAGAAAGCTTCTAGAAGTAATAAACCAGAAACTGGTCATCTAAAAAAAGCTAATACTACCCCTAAGCGCTTCTTGAAAGAAATTAGAGGTGCAAGTGTTAGTGAGTATGCTTTAGGAGATGTTCTTAAGGCTGATACTTTTGCTGCAGGAGAAATGGTAGATGTTACCGGCACTTCTAAAGGTAAAGGTTTTCAAGGTGTTATTAAAAGACACAATCAAAGTAGAGGACCTATGACTCATGGATCTCAATACCATAGAGGAGTAGGATCAATGGGTACACTATTACCTATGAGAGTTTTACCAGGAAAGAAATTACCTGGACATATGGGTCATGAACAAGTAACTATTCAAAATCTTGAAGTTATTAGTGTTGACCTAGAAAATAATGTTATCTTAATTAAGGGAAGCGTTCCTGGACCTAAAAACTCTTTAGTACTTGTTAGAACTTCAGTTAAGACTGGTGATAAAGTAAATGAACCAGTAGAATTAATCGTTTATGAAGAAGGTAAGACTTCTGAAGAAGTAGTTGAAGAAACTATGGAAACTATTAACGAAGAATTAGCTGCTGAAGAAGCTGACATAGAAGAATCACAAGAAACTACTGAATAGTTAGTACTATAAAAATATTAAAAAGTTGTTTGTGATGATAAAGGAGGAAATTATGTCTAAGAAAATAGATGTTTTAAGTCTAAAAGGCGAAAAGGTAAAGGATATAAAATTAGAAGATAACATATTTAACATTGAACCTAACGATGCAGTTGTTAAAGATGCAATAGTAGCTGCAATGGCAGGAGCAAGACAAGGAACTGCTAGTGTTAAGACAAGAGCAGAAGTATCTGGTGGTGGAAGAAAGCCATACAGACAAAAAGGAACTGGTAATGCAAGACAAGGTAGTATCAGAGCTACTCAATACCGTCATGGTGGTATAGCATTTGGACCAGTACCAAGAGATTATTCAAAGAAAATGAATAAGAAAGAAAAGAGATTAGCACTTAAGAGTGCATTATCTTATAAAGTATTAGATAAAGAATTAGTAGTAGTAGATGCTATTAAGTTCGATACTAATAAAACTAAAGAAATGACTAATTTATTAGAAGTTTTAGGATTAACTAATCATAAAGTTCTAGTATGTGTTAAAGAACTTACTGATAATGTATGTTTAGCCGCTAGAAACTTAGCTAATGTTAAGGTAGTAATGCCTAATGAAGTTAATACTTATGATTTAGTATCATCTGATAACTTACTTATTGAAGAAGAAGCATTAACTGCTTTAGAGGAGGTGCTTAAATAATGAATAGTTATTTAGATATAATCTTAGCACCAATTATTACTGAAAAATCAGCAGGAATGGAAGCTGAAGGCAAATATGCTTTCAAAGTAGCTAATACTGCTAATAAAACAGAAATAAAACAAGCTATTGAAAAGAAATTTAATGTTAAAGTAATGGCTGTAAATATTACAAATTCTCATCCTAAAAAGAAGAGAGTTGGTAAATATACTGGTATGACTAGTAAATATAAAAAAGCCGTTGTAACTTTAAAGAAAGGCGATACTATTAGTTTCGACTAGTAAGGAGGAAATATAATGGCAATAAGAGTTTATAAACCAATGACTGCTGGTACAAGACAAAGATCTGTACTAACTAGTGAAGAAATTACTAAGACTACTCCTGAAAAAAGTTTAACAGTTACTAAGAAAAAGACTAATGGTAGAAATAATCAAGGTAAAATTACTGTTAGACACAGAGGTGGCGGAGTAAAAAGAAAATACAGATTAATCGACTTTAAGAGAAGAAAAGATGGAGTAACAGCTCTTGTATCTGCTATTGAATATGATCCAAATAGAAGTGCTAATATAGCATTAATCACTTATAAAGATGGTGAAAAAGCTTATATTATAGCTCCTAAAGGATTAACAGTAGGTACAGTAGTAGAATCTGGCGAGAATGTTGATATTAAAGTAGGAAATGCACTTCCTATAATGAATATTCCAGTAGGTACTGTTATTCATAATATTGAATTAAAACCTGGTAAGGGTGCAGCTTTAGCAAGAAGTGCTGGAGCAAGTGCTCAAATACTTGGTAGAGAAGATAAATATGTATTAATAAGATTAAGTAGTGGTGAAACAAGAAAGATTTTAGGTACTTGTAGAGCTACTATTGGTGTAGTAGGAAATGAAGACTACTCTCTAGTTAAGATTGGTAAAGCAGGAAGAACTAGACATAAAGGATTCAGACCTACAGTACGTGGTTCTGTTATGAACCCTAATGATCACCCACATGGTGGTGGTGAAGGTAGAGCTCCAATTGGTAGATCAGGACCAATGACTCCTTGGGGTAAACCAGCTCTAGGATATAAGACTAGAAAGAATAAGAAAGCGTCAGATAAGTATATCGTGTCTAGACGTAAGAAATAAAGAAAGGAAGATTTAAATGGCTAGAAGTATTAAAAAAGGACCTTATGTCTTTGAAAGATTATTAAAAAGAGTAAGAGCATTAAACGAATCTGGTAAGAAGGAAGTTATTAAAACTTGGTCTCGTCGTTCAACAATCTATCCTGAATTTATTGGTCATACTTTTGCAGTACATAACGGAAAAGAATTTATTCCAGTTTATGTTACAGAAGATATGGTTGGACACAAATTAGGTGAATTTTCTCTAACAAGAAAATTTGGTGGACACGGATCAGATAAGAAATAATTTTCTAAAGGAGGACAAAAATGGAAAGAACTGAAGCTAAAGCAGTAGCAAAAACAGTTAGAATATCTCCTAGAAAGACTAGACTTATTATTGATTTAATAAGAGGTAAGAGTGTTGAAGAAGCAAGAGCTATTCTTGCTAACCAACCTCAAAGAGCATCTAGAGTTATTTCTAAAGTATTAGAAAGTGCTACAGCAAATGCTGTTAATAACTTTGGCATGAAGGAAGAAAATCTTTATGTTAAGACATGTTTCGTTGATGAAGCATTAGTAATTAAAAGAATTAAATTTGATTCAAGAGGTCGTACAGGAAGAAACGATCATAAGACAAGTCACATTACTATAATAGTGGCTGAGAAATAAGTGAGGAGGAGCGTTTAATGGGACAAAAAGTCAGTCCAACAGGACTTAGAATTGGTATCAATAAAGATTGGGAATCAAAATGGTATGCTGAAAAAGACTTTTCTAAATATTTAACTAACGATTATAAAATTCGTAAATATTTAAATAAGAAATTTAAGAATGCTGGTATTTCTAAAATTGTTATTGAAAGAAATCCTAAGAGAAATGAAGTCTTTATCTATGCTGCTAAACCTGGATTAATAATTGGTCAAAGTGGTACTGAAATTGAAAAGGTAAAGAAAGAAGTTTCAAAACTAGTTAAAGAAGACATTCAAATATCTGTTGTTGAAATAAAGAACCCAGATATGGTTGCACAAATAGTTGCAGATACAATTGCTCATAATATTGAAAACCGTGTTTCATTTAGAGTAGCTCAAAAGAAAGCTATTAGAAACACTATGAAAGCTGGAGCAAAAGGAATTAAAACATTAGTATCAGGAAGACTAGGAGGAGCTGATATTGCTCGTGGTGAAGGATATTCTGAAGGAACTATTCCTCTACATACAATAAGAGCAGATATTGACTATGCTACTAGTGAAGCAGATACTACTTATGGAAAAATAGGTGTAAAAGTATGGATCTATAAAGGTGAAATACTAGATAAGGGAGGTAATTCTCATGTTGATGCCAAAAAGAACTAAACATAGAAAAACTTTCCGTTTACCTTATGAAGGAAAGAGTAAAGGTAATACTGAACTTCATTTTGGAAGTTATGGTTTAATGGCAAAAGAAGGAGCTTGGATTACAGCTAATCAAATCGAAGCAGCCAGAATAGCTATGACTAGATATATGAAGAGGGGTGGTAAAGTTTGGATTAATATATTCCCTAACTTATCACTTACTAAGAAACCTCTAGAAACTAGACAAGGTAAAGGTAAAGGTAATCCAGAAGTATGGGTTGCAGTTGTTAAAGAAGGTAAAATTATGTTTGAAATAGATGGCGTAGATGAAGCTACTGCTAGAGAAGCATTAAGACTTGCTTCACATAAGTTACCTATCAAATGTAAGTTTGTAAAGAAAGAAGAAAGTGGTGAAATAAATGAAAACTAATGAACTTAGAAAATTAACCACAGAAGATTTAAATAAAAAAATCGCAGAATGTAAAGAAGAACTTTTCAATTTAAGAATGCAAAAGGCTACTGGTATGCTAGAAAAACCTTCTAGAATACATGAATTAAGAAAAGAAGTAGCAAGAATAAATACTATTCTTAATGAGAGAAGAGAAGGGTAAGTGAGGTGTAAGTTATGAAAGAAAGAAAAGAATTAATCGGTGTAGTTGTTTCAGATAAAGCTGATAAGACTATTACAGTTAAAGTTGAAACTTACAAGAAACATCCATTATATGGAAAAAGAGTTAAATATTCAAAGAAATATGCTGCTCACGATGAAAATAATATGGCACATGTTGGAGATAAAGTTCGCTTAGCCCAAACTAGACCATTATCTAAAACAAAGAGATATGAACTAGTAGAAGTAATAGAGAAAGCTGTTATTCTATAAGCTCTTTAGCTCGGAAGGAGGAAATAATATGGTACAACAAGAAACCCGCTTAAAAGTAGCGGATAACTGTGGAGCTCGTGAAGTATTAGTAATCAGAGTTCTAGGTGGAAGTAAAGTAAAAACAGGTAATATTGGAGATATAGTTGTATGTACAGTTAAGAAAGCTACTCCTAATGGTACTATAAAAGCAGGTAAAGTAGTAAAAGCCGTTATAGTAAGAACTAAAAGAGGAGTTAGAAGAGACGACGGAAGTTATATTAGATTTGATGATAACGCATGTGTTATTATTAAAGATGATAAGAGTCCAGTAGGTACACGTATTTTAGGTCCAGTAGCACGTGAACTTAGAGATAAAGAATTTACTAAGATTGTAAGTTTAGCTAAAGATGTGTTATAGGATGTAAGGAGGATATAATATGAAACTAAAAACTGGTGATAAAGTAGTAGTAGTTTCTGGTTCAAATAAAGGTAAGGAAGGAAAAATTACTAAGATATTAGATTCTAGAGTTATAGTAGAAGGTGTTAATATTGTTAAGAAACACTTAAAACCTAAAAATAATAATGGTAATGGTGAAATAATTGAAACTGAAGCACCTATCCATGTATCTAATGTAATGTTAGTAGATCCTAAGACAAAGAAACCTACTAAGGTAAAAATAGACAAAGATAGTAAAGGCAAGAAGATTAGAATATCTAAAAAGTCTAATGAAAAAATAGATTAATTATTATAGGAGTGAACATCCTAATATAATTTAGAGATTTGGAAGGAGGGCGAGCTAGAATGAACCGCCTAAGAGAAAAATATATTAAAGAAGTTGTTCCAAGTTTAACAGAAAAGTATAATTATTCTACACCTATGTTAGTTCCTAAACTAGAAAAGATAGTTGTTAATATGGGAGTAGGAGATGCTACTGTTAATTCAAAAAATCTAGAAAATGCTGTAAATGAATTAGAAAAAATTACAGGACTTAAAGCTGTAGAAACTACCGCTAAAAAGTCAATAGCTTCATTCAAAGTAAGAGAAGGACATAAAATTGGTTGTAAAGTTACTCTAAGAGGAGAAAAGATGTATACTTTCTTAGATAAGTTAATATCTATCTCTTTACCTAGAGTTAGAGATTTTAGAGGACTTTCTCCAAAAAGTTTTGATGGAAGAGGAAATTATACAATCGGTATTAAAGAACAAATTATCTTCCCTGAAATTAATTTTGATGAAGTAGAAAAAGTTAGAGGTATGGATGTAGTATTAGTTACTACTGCTAAAACTAATGAAGAAGCATTTGATTTATTAAAAGAACTTGGAGTTCCTTTTAGGAAATAAAGAAGAGGAGACTAAGATGGCAAGAAAATCAATGATTGTTAAATCAGAAAGAGAACCTAAATTTAAGGTTAGAAAATACACTAGATGTAAAATTTGTGGAAGACCTCATGCAGTTCTTAAGAAATATGGAATTTGCCGTATTTGTTTTAGAGAACTTGCTTACAAAGGTCAAATACCTGGTGTAAAGAAATCAAGTTGGTAAACCCAAAAATTAAAAGAAGGAGGGATTAATAATGACAGATCCAATCGCAGATATGCTTACAAGAATACGTAATGCTAATCAAAATAGAAGTGCCTCTTGTGAAATCCCAGCATCTAATATGAAAGAAGAAATTGCTAAAATTCTAAAGAATGAAGGATTTATAGAGGATTATAAAATTGAAGGCGAAACTGCTAATAAAATGATAACATTAACATTAAAATATAAAAATAAAGAAAGAGTTATTACTGGACTTAAGAGAATTTCTAAACCAGGTCTAAGAGTATATGCTGGTGCTGATGAGCTTCCTACTGTACTTAATGGTCTTGGTATAGCAATTATCTCTACATCTAAAGGAATTATGACTGATAAAGAAGCTAGAAAGAATTCTTTAGGTGGAGAAGTAATAGCTTATGTATGGTAAGGTGAGATAATGAGCCGTATTGGTAAAAGAGTTTTATCTATACCTGAAAATGTTAATGTTAATGTAGAAAATAATGTTGTTACTGTTAAAGGACCTAAAGGAGAACTTACTTTAGATCTAGTAAAGAACATTAGTGTTAAAGTAGTTGATAATACTGTAGTAGTTGAACCACTTAAAGATGATAAATTTACTCATGCTATGCATGGTACTACTAATGCTAACATTAAAAATATGATTGATGGTGTTAGTACTGGTTATAAGAAAGGATTAGAAATAGTTGGTGTTGGTTATAAGTTTAATGCTAGCGGCAATAAGCTTACTATATCAGCAGGATATTCTCATCCAGTAGTTATGGAAGTACCTAATGGTTTATCTGTAACTCAAATAAGTAATACTGAAATCGAAATATCAGGAATCGATAAGGTAAAAATTGGTGAATTTGCCGCTAATATAAGAAAAGTAAGAAGCCCAGAACCATATAAAGGTAAAGGTATTAAATACAAAGGTGAACAAATTCGTCGTAAAGAAGGAAAGAAAGCTTCTAAATAATAAATAGGAGGAGACTTAAGTATGATTAAGAAAGTTTCAAGAAATGAAATGAGAAAAGTTAGACACACAAGAATCAGAGAAAATTTATCTGGTACTAGTGAAAGACCTAGACTTTGTGTGTTCAGATCTAATGCAAATATTGAAGCTCAAATCATTGACGATGTTAAGGGTGTTACTTTAGTTAGTGCATCATCATTAGAAAAAGAATTAAATCTTAAAAATGGTGGTAACATAGAAGCTGCTAAAGTAATTGGAGCTGAAGTTGCAAAAAGAGCTAAGAAAGCAAAAATAAATGCCGTTGTATTTGATAGAGGAGGATATCTTTATCATGGACGTGTTCAAGCTTTAGCAGAAGCTGCACGTGAAAATGGCTTAGAATTCTAGATCATTAGGAGGAATAGTAAATGAACGAAGAAAATAAAAAGACTGAAGTTACTGAAACTAAAAAAGAAGTAAGTAAAACTGAAGTAAATAAAACTCGTAAGTTTGATAAGAAAAGACCTAGAAACAATAATAGACCTTCTAAACCTAAATCTGACTTAGAGGATAAGGTTATTGAAATAAGAAGAGTAACTAAAGTTGTTAAAGGTGGTAGACAGTTTAGATTTGCTGCTACTGTAGTAGTAGGAAATAGAAAAGGACTAGTAGGTCTTGGTACTGGTAAAGCTCATGAAATGCCAGATGCAGTTAAGAAAGCTACACAAGCTGCTAGTAAGAATTTAATTAAAGTTGACCTTGTTGATAATAGAACTATATCTCATGATATTATAGTAAAAGAAGGAGCATGTAAGGTAATGCTTAAACCTGCTAAAGAAGGTACTGGAGTTAAAGCTGGTGGACCAGTTAGAGATGTACTTGAACTTGCTGGTGTTAAAGATGTATTATCTAAGAGTCAAGGATCTAGTACTAAGATTAATGCTGCTAGAGCTACTCTAAATGCTTTAAAAGGACAAAAATCTCTTGCTCACGTTGCTTACTTAAGAGATAAGAATGTGGAGGAAATAAGATAATGAAATTACATGAATTAAAAGCAGTAGAAGGTTCTACTAAAGCTAGAAAAAGAATTGGTCATGGACCTGGTTCTGGTACTGGTAAAACTTCAGGTAAAGGTGAAAAAGGACAAAACGCTAGAAGTGGCGGTGGAGTAAGACCTGGATTTGAAGGTGGACAATTACCATTATTCAGAAGATTATCAAAAAGAGGATTCAACAATTATGAGTTTAGAACAGTATATAGTACTGTAAATGTATCAGATTTAAATAGATTTGAAGATGGTACAGTAGTAGATCTTGCTTTACTTAAAGAAGTAGGATTAATTAAGAAAGAATTAGATGGAGTTAAAGTTTTAGGAAATGGTGATTTAACTAAGAAATTAACTGTTAAAGCAAATAATTTCTCTAAGACTGCTAAAGAAAAGATTGAAAATATTGGTGGAAAAACTGAGGTGATTTAGATGTTTAAGAATCTAAAATTAATCTTTAGTCCTAAAAATAAAGATATTAGGAAAAGAATTGGTTTTACCTTATTTGGACTACTAATATTCGCTGTTGGAACAACAATCCCTGTTCCAGGTACTGAGGGTGCTATATCTAATTTAGGATTATGGGAATTAATTAATGCTATTGGTGGAGGAGCTCTTAAGAACTTTTCAATATTTGCTTTAGGTGTTATGCCTTATATTTCCGCTAGTATCATTACTGGAATATTACAAATGGATATTATTCCTTACTTCACTGAACTTAAAGATAGTGGAGAACAAGGAAGACAAAAGATAAATCAAATTAATAGATATATTGGTATCGTACTTGCCTTTTTACAAGGATTTGCTATGGCATTTACCTTTGTAAAAGGTGCTGGTACAGTAGAATACTTAAAGATAGCCTTAATACTAACTGGTGGTACAGCATTCCTATTATGGCTTGGTGATCAAATAACTCAAAAAGGTATGGGTAATGGTATATCATTAATTATTATGGCTGGTATTATATCTACAGTACCAAAGATGTTTATTGATACATTTAAGACATTAATATTAAATCATACTGGCTCATTAGCTATGGGAATAGTAGGATTTATAATATTTGTGCTTGTATATCTATTAATAGTAGTAGGAGTTATATTTGAGGAATCTTCGGAAAGAAGAATACCAATACAATATTCTAATAGAACAACTTCTGCTTATGGTCAAAAGCAAAGCTATATTCCATTTAAATTAAATTCTGCTGGTGTAATGCCTGTAATCTTTGCATCAGTAATATTATCAATACCTACATTTATTGGTGGTATCTTAGGTAATGATTCTGGATTTACTAAGTTTGTAACTAATTATATAAATTATACTACTCCAACAGGATTTGTACTTTATATAATATTAATATTTGTATTTGGTTATTTCTATACTAATATGCAAATTAATCCAAAAGAACTTGCTAAGAACTTAAATAAGAGTGGTGGATATATTCCTGGTATTAGACCTGGAGTAGAAACTGAGAAGTATATTAAGAAAATACTTTATAGAATTACTTTCTTAGGTTCAACATTTATTGCTGCAATAGCAGGGCTTCCAATAGTATTCAGTAGTTTTATATCTACTGGACTTCCAGCGTCAGTTAGTATTGGTGGTACTGGAGTACTTATCGTTGTAGGAGTTGCTATTGAGACTTGTAAACAATTAGAAAGTAGTTTAATTAATAGAAATTATAAAGGAGCTAGATAATGAAGAATATTATATTTATTGCCCCACCAGCTGCGGGTAAAGGAACAGTATCTGCAAGAATCTGTGACAAATATAATATTCCTCATATATCAACTGGTGACCTTTTAAGAGATGAAATAAAAAATTCAACTAAGCTTGGTCTTGAAATAAAAGATGCTATGGCTAGAGGAGAGTTTGTTTCAGATGAAGTAATAACTAAATTATTAAAAAAGAGATTATCAAATAAAGATTGTAAAAAAGGCTATATCTTAGATGGTTATCCTAGAAACGTTAATCAAGCAATTGTTTATGACAAGTTACTTGAAGAATTAGATTTTGATTTAGGAAAGGTAATACTTTTAGATATTGATAAAGATGTTGCTATGCAAAGAGCATTATCTAGATTGGTATGTTCTAAGTGTGGTTTATCTTATAACTTACTAAATAAGGAATTATCTCCTGTCAAAGAAGGAATATGTGATAGCTGTGGCAGTCCTTTGAAATCTAGAAGTGATGATAATGAGGAGACATTCATAAATAGATTTAATACTTATATGAATGAAACTTTCCCTCTAGTGGACTATTATGAGAAGAAAAATAATTTAGTTAAAATTAATGTTACTGATAAAAATTCAGATGAAGTTTTTGAAGAAGTAGAGAAGGTAATTAAATGATAACTATTAAAAGTGATTATGAGTTATCCTTAATGAGAATGGCAGGAAGAATAGTTTATGATACTCATCAGTATTTAAAACCTTATATTAAACCTGGTATTACTACTGGTGAGTTAGATAAACTAGCTCATGACTATATTATAAGTAGAGATGCTACTCCATCATGTTTAGGATATGAAGGTTATCCTGCGAGTATATGTATTTCAGTTAATGAAGAAGTAGTACATGGTATACCGGGGAAAAGAAAGCTTAAGAATGGTGATATTGTAACTTTAGATATATGTGCCTGCTACAAAGGATATCATGGTGATTCTGCTTGGAGTTATAGAGTAGGAACTGTATCAAAAGAGAAAGAATATTTACTTACTCATACTGAGAAAGCTTTATATGAAGGATTAAGTAAAGTAAAAGATGGAATTCATCTTGGAGATGTATCTAATGCTATTGAAGAATATGCTAAAAAACATAAACTAGGTGTTGTTAAAGAACTAGTAGGTCATGGTATTGGATCACATTTGCATGAGGATCCAGAAGTACCTAACTATGGAAAAGCGGGTACTGGAATAATTTTAAAAAAAGGAATGACTATTGCCGTAGAACCTATGCTTAATTTAGGTACTGCTAAAATATATTTACTTGATGATGATTGGACAATAGTTACAGGTGATAATAAACCATCAGCTCATTTTGAACATACAATTATTGTTACTGACGATGGTTATGAAATACTAACAGGAGATGATAAATGTGAGTAGAGAAGAGTTAATCGAAGTAGAAGGAAAAGTACTTGATAATTTACCACAGGGAAAATTCAAAGTTGAACTTGATGGAGGCCACATAGTAGTTGCCCATGTTTCTGGTAAAATGCGCATGAACAACATACGTATCTTACCAGGTGATACTGTGGTTTTAGCTATGTCACCATACGATCTAACACAAGGGCGTATTGTATATAATAAGAAATAGGAGGGATGAATAATGAAAGTAAGAGCATCCGTAAAGAAAATATGCGACAAATGTAAAATTATTAAAAGAAAAGGTAAAGTAATGGTTATTTGTGAAAATCCAAAACACAAACAAAAACAAGGTTAATAGGGAGGAAATAATAATATGGCAAGAATTAAAGGTGTAGATATACCTAACGACAAAAGAATTGAGATATCTCTTACATACATTTATGGTATTGGAAGACAATTATCTAAAACAATTCTTAATGATGCTAAAGTTGACTTAAATAAAAAAGCTAAGGATTTAACTGATGATGAACTTTCTAGAATTAGAAAAGAAGTAGATAAATACTTAACTGAAGGCGATTTAAGAAGAGAAATTAACTTAAATATTAAAACTAAGATGGAAATTAATTCTTATCAAGGTACAAGACATAAAAAGAATTTACCAGTAAGAGGACAAAGAACTAGTAGAAATGCTAGAACTCGTAAGGGTAAAGGAAAAGTTGTTGCTAATAAGAAAAAATAATTAGGAGGAAAATATGGGAAAATATAATTCAAGAAAAAGAAAAACTAAAAAGAATATTCCTGCTGGTATAGCTCATATTCATTCAACATTCAACAACACAATCGTAACTATTACTGACTTAGAAGGAAATGTTGTAAGCTGGGCTTCTTCTGGAAAACAAGGAGTAAAAGGTAGTAAGAAATCTACTCCATTTGCTGCTGGTATGTCTGCTGAAGCTGCTGGAAGAGATGCAGTAGCTGCAGGTATGAAGAAAGTAAAAGTAGAAGTAAAAGGCTTAGGCTCTGGAAGAGAAGCTGCAATTAGATCATTACAAACTGCTGGATTAGAAATAGAATCAATAACTGATGTAACACCAATTCCACATAATGGTTGTCGTCCACCAAAAAGAAGACGTGGATAATAAAGAAAGGAAGCGTGTCTAATGTTAAAATTTGAAAAACCAGATTATAAGGTAAAAGAATATGTAAAGGATTCTTTCTATGGTAAATTTGAACTTGAACCACTAGAAAGAGGATTTGGAACAACTTTAGGTAATGCACTTAGAAGAGTTATGTTATCATCACTTCCTGGTGATGCTATAACTTCAGTTAAAATAGATGGAGTAGCTCATGAATTTCAAAAGATTGATGGAGTTATCGAAGATGTTACTGCTATCGTATTAAATTTAAAGGGAGTAGTAATAAAGAATCATTCTAAAGATGATGATAAAATATTAAGACTTAAAAAAGATACTCCAGGAGTAGTTACTGCTGGTGATATCGAAGCTGATGCTGATATAGAGATATTAAATCCTGACCATGTAATTGCTACACTTGTTGAAGGTGGAAAATTAAATATGGAAATGACTATTGGATCAGGAAGAGGATATATAGTAGCAGAAGATAATAAGAAGATACTTGCTCAAAATAATAAGACTAAAGTAGGAGCAATTGCTATTGATAGTTTATATTCTCCTATTGAAAGAATTAACTATGAAGTTGAAAATGCTAGAGTAGGTCAAAATAATAATTATGATAAATTAATTCTTGAAGTATGGACTAATGGTTCAATTACTCCAGAAGAGGCTTTAGCACTAGCTGCTAGAATCTTAATTGAGCATTTTGAAGTATTAACTGAACTTAACTCAATTGCAGATGAAACAGGACTTATGATATCTAAGAGTGAAGACCCTGCTGTTAAGATATTAGAGACTTCTATTGATGATTTAGATTTCTCTGTAAGAGCATATAATTGCTTAAAGAGAGCTAATATTCTTACTTTAAAAGATTTAGTTGATAAGACTGAAAATGAAATGATGAAGATTAGAAATCTTGGTAAGAAGTCATTAAAAGAAGTAATGGATAAAGTTAAAGACATGGGTCTTACATTTAAAGATGAAAATTAATAGAGGAGGTAATTATGGCATATAGAAAATTAGGTAGAGATAATAAACATAGAAGAAGTATGTTAGCTACTTTAACTAAACAACTAATTGAAAATGAAAGAATAGTTACTACTGAAACTAGAGCTAAAGAAGTTAGAAAGAGTTTTGATAAAATGGTAACTTATGGTAAAAAAGGTACTTTAGTATCAAGAAGACTTGCCCTTGCATTTTTACATAATGATAAGAAAGCCGTTGATAAAGTATTTAATGATTTAGCAGTTAGATATAAAGATAGAAATGGTGGTTATACTAGAATTATTAAGATGACTGAAAGAAAAGGAGACTCTGCTCTAGAAGTTATTTTAGAACTAGTTTAATATATAAAGAGATATCTAGGTTCTTTGTCAAATAATGGGTGAAAACCAAAAATGATAAAGAAATTTGAACGAAGCTGATGCTTAATAAGCATTGGCTTTTTTAATATATAATAAATTTTTGCATATCATTATTCTTGCTTTAAATCTTCTAAATGATCTAAAGCCAAAGGCTATTCTTTTTAATACTTTGATAAAATTATTATTACCTTCAACGAAGCCATTATGATATGGATTAGATAATGTGTTTTTGATATGTAGTAAATAAATTTTTAGTGTTTTTATTGATGTTTTCATGTATTCTGATATGTTGTTGTGTTGTTCACTTAAGGTTGTTTCTAACAAATGATATTCATTATGTTTTAATGAATAAAGTAATGATTGATATACTTCATATGTTTTATTTAATTCTTTGTCTATATTTATTAAATAATCAACTACGTCAGACTGCGTCATCATTTTGTCAAAACACCAATATTTTTTCCATCTAGTATTATCTAGTTCATCTTGGGATTTTAATAGTAAACGCCAATATCTTTTAAGCTTATTGTAATTTTTTTTATCTTTTTTCATAATTTTGATTCTTGTTTTATTTAACGATGTTGAAATTAAATTAATTAAATGAAATTTATCAATAATAATATTTGCATTTGGAAACATTACTTTAATAAGAAAAACATAAGGTGAATACATATCAATAACAATTAATTTAACTTTACTTCTTGCTTCATGAGTATAATAAGAAAAGTATTTCATTAAATTATTAAGTCTTCTATCTTCAACAATATCAATTGTCTTACCAGTTTTACCATCACACATATGAAAACTCATAGCCCCATCAGCTGATTTAACTGATTTAAATTCATCAAAAGATAAAATCTCGGGTAAATAATTTTTATATAACTTCTTGCCTTCATAATAAGAGTCAATAACCCTTTCCACAGTATTTGGTGAGACTCTAAATCTATGTGCAATATCCACTTCAGAGATTTTCTTTTTAAGTTCTAATGCAATAGCATATTTAACTTGGTTAGATATGAAACAACCATCGTTAACGATTTTTGTTTTTGCAATAAACTTTTTATTACAACAATGACATAGAAATCTTTGCTTATGTAATCTTAAAATACATCCGTGATTACAAACATCTAACATCAATATATCAGATGTGATAAAACCATTTTTTTCATAGGTTTGTTCATTGTTAAATACACAACCACATCTAGGACAAAATTCTGGCTTATATGTTAATTTTGCCTCAATGACTTTATAGTAAATATCACCAAACCTTTCTATTTTATAAAAATTTTGTGTCAAATTTATATTTTTGTCTTTAATATTTAGTAAATTTAGTATACAATATTCTTGTGACATGATTTAAAACCTTCTTTCTTTGTTTTTTGTTCAAATTTATTATATCAAAGAATTGGCTTAAATCATGCACTTTTTTTATTAAATAAAATTAGTGGATATTTTTTGACACCCACTAAATATTATAGAACCATTTTAACTCAGATATATATACTTTTTTTGTTGATCAATGTTAATTTATCAAATAATAGTGATATAATAAATATTAAACTTTTTAAGGTGGTGAAAATATGCAAATATCAAATAAAACAATTAATAATGTCATAAATAGAAAATTTATTAGACCATTAAAAGATGGTTGTATTTATAATGTATCAAAATTGGAAAATGAAAGAAGAACTAAGCATCATGAAACAATTAGTTTATTAAAACAAGCGTATAAAACATTAATAAATGTCGATTATAATTTGAAAAGCTATAACTTGGTAGATGCAAACACATTGTTAAGATCTTCTTTTGAATACATTATGATGGCAATGATGATTCAGTTTGATGAAAATGTATATAATGAATTTACTACTCTTGGAATAGAGCGAGATAGGACAAGAGTATGTGAAATTATAGACAAATTTCGAACACATATGAATGAAATATGTGAACCAGCATTTAAAGATATAAATCGTAAAGAAAAATTATCAATGCTAACTGAATTATATGATAAAATGTGTAATTTTACTCATAGTACATTAATTGTAAGTACAGTAATCGAAATTAATAGCCCAAAAGAAAAAGAAATATTTCAATTGCTGATATATCAAAACTATCATTTTTTAAAAATGCTTCTGTTCGTATGCTTAAAGTATTTCACCAATGATAATAAACATTATTTGGAGTTAAGAAGTGTAGGCTTTACATTTATATTTTTATTAGCTAATATTGGCAATAAAATTAAAGAATATAAAATAGATTTCTCAAAGTACAATGATTTGTTATACTATGACAAAAATGTTGAATTCTTTAAAAAGGACAAAAAAGAAACTGAAAAATTAAATATAGAAATAAATGAACTAAAGAATGATGTAAATGGTAATCCTGAAAAGTTTGGTGAAGAACTTCTTGAATTTTTAAAATAAATCACATAATAAACTTAAAATGTAATATTATAATAATATACCGATAATGGTATAAAATATATTGACAAATTGTACCGATAACGGTATAATGTAAGCAGAGGTGAAAATTATGAAATTTATGACTACAAAAGAAGCTGTACAAAAATGGAATATTAGTGAAAGAAGAATTAGAAGATTATTACAAGATGGAAGAATTGAAGGTGCTGTTAAAGTAGGTAACAATTGGAATATTCCTATTAATGCTAATAAACCAGCTGATAAAAGAAGTGTTAAATTAGATAATATAGAATTCAAATTTGATTTACCTGATAATTATTTTGATAAAGTTGATGAATTAAATAAAGAATTAAATTCTAAAAGACCTATATCAAAAGAAACTTTAAAATCTTTAAAAGAATCTATAAATTTAGAGTGGACTTATAATAGCAATGGTATAGAAGGAAATACATTAACTTTAAGAGAAACACAAGTTGTTTTAGAAGGTATTACTGTAGGTGGTAAATCTTTAAAAGAACATTTAGAAGCTATTAATCATGAACAAGCAATATTATTTTTAGATGATCTTATTAAGGATAAAGAACCAATTACAGAATGGAATATTAAAAATATTCATCAATTGGTATTAAAAGAAATTGATGATGATAATGCTGGTAAATATAGAGATGAAAATGTAAAAATAAAAGGTGCTACACATATTCCACCAGATTATTTAATTGTTCCAGAATTAATGGAAAAATTAATTATTAATTATGAAGACTGGAAAAAATATCATCCAATTATTAGAGCTGCATTATTACATGGTGAGTTAGTTAAAATACACCCATTTGTTGATGGTAATGGTAGAACTTCAAGATTAGTAATGAACTTATCTTTAATGAATAGTGGTTATCTTCCAGTAATTGTAAAAAAAGAAAAAAGATTAGAATATTATAATGCTTTAGATAAAGCACATACTACTGGAGATTATACTGATTTTGTTAAATTAGTTAATGAATTAGAAATTGAAATGTTAAATAAATATTTAGAATTGTTATAAAAAATAGCGAGAAAAAATATTTCTTGCTATTTTTTTAAATAAATAAAACAAATGTTCTGACACATGTTGCTTAAAACTAATTTGTGTGTTAATATGATAGTGGTATAAGCGGACACGAAAAAAACATGTTATAAACATGTTTGCTTGTACTGGTAGCTGGTAACTACCAATAAGAATTAAATTGCCTTTCGGCTTACACAAAACGAGAACAATGAATTGATTAACAACACGACTTCTATTCTCATTTATAATGATACACAAAAAATGTTTTTGTGTCAATGGGTATAATAACAGAAGTTTACATATTAGTCAATTCTAAAAGGAGGATTAATATGTTTTTTTATTATTTATTATAGTATTTAGGTAAAGTAGTTACCAGTTATCTCAAATTTGAAGTAAGGAGAGATAAACATGACAAGAAAAATTTTAAAAAATATTTTTGATAACTTAGAACAGTCATTATTTAATGATATGAATATACGTATTGAACATAATTTAGAGGATGGTAAATATAGAGAATATTTAGTTAAAAATGTCCTTGAAAAAATTATACCTTCAAAATATAGTATTACAAATGGTTTTATTATTGATAGTGATAATAATATATCCGATGAAATGGATATAATTATATATGATAAAAATTATGTGCCACCTTTTTTTGATGAAACTTATACTATAGTACCAATAGAGGCAGTAATTGTAGTAATACAGGTTAAAACCACACTAACTGCATCTACATTAAAAGATAGTATCACAAATTTAAACTCAATTGATAAGCTTAATGCTAAAACTGGTGGAAAAATAATATCTGCAAAAGGTGACTTAATTGAGGAAAAGAGATATATTTGCCCATACAAAGTTGTAGTAGCTTCTAAGACTGATTATGTTGATGAACATGATTTTGCAAGTGATATGAAAAATATTGATATTATTTATATAGTTGAAAAAAATAAATCATTAACCATAAAGCATAAAAAAAATACAAAAGCTGTTGTTTGCGAAAATAAAGAAGAACTAATAAAAAATCAAAGCAACTATGAATTAGAAGTGATTAAAGAAAGTAGATTAGCATTTTTTGCTTTGAATTTATTGGAAAAGATGAAACTAATAAATAATTCAATCATAATTAATTATGAAGAATATATAAAGGGGGCTAAATAATGAGTAATTCATTGACTGAAGATTTTAATAAGTTTGTAGAAATTATTTCGCTAAATAGTAAAGAAGAAGAGGATATTAAAAGTAAACATAATAGTCTTACCAATATGATTATTACTGATCCACCAAAAGGCTATAATATTGTTAAAACAAGGCTTAGTGGTTCATATGCAAAGCATACAGTTTTAAATGAATATAATGTGGATAAACTACCAGATGTTGATATTATTACAATTATAGATTCTTGTGATAAAAGTGTTGATGAGATAAATGCTGATTTTTTAAACTATTTTGAAGATAAAAAAGGGAAAGTAACTTCAAATATTAGGCAGCAATCTAATTCTATTGGAATAATATATTCTAATATAAGTGTTGATATGGTAATTGGTATTCTTAAAGATGACAAATTAAAAATATGTTCTAATAAAAAACATGATTGGATATCATCGAATGCCTTGATACATATTGATTACATAATAAAAAAGAATAAAGAATATGAAGGATTCAGTTATTATAGTTTAATGAAACTTTTCAAGTATTTAAATAAAGAACAATTGAATAATAAATTAAAGTCATATACATTAGAACAGTTAATTCATAAATGTTGTCCAATTCCAACAGTAGGATTAAGATTATATCAAGCATTTGCTAAGACACTTGATAATATAAAAGAAATATCATCAATTACGGAAATTAGAGATTGTTGCGATGAAGATAAGGATGGTTATGATGAAAAAGATGTATTGATATTTGATTCCTTTAAAGAAGAAATTGCAAATTACTCTGATTTAGCAAAAGAAGCATTGGATGGCAACAGAAAAAAATGGGAAGAGATATTTGGAGATAGGTTTCCATGCCAACCAAATGAAATAGTAAAGGATGAGACAAATTATGACAAAAGTCATACACCATGGTGTTATAAATAAAAAAGATATAGAAGTATCTATAAAAAAATATGGCTTTAAGATTCTTGATTATAATGAAAATAATGAATACATAAAAACAATTATTGAAAAAGATTACGCAAAAAGTTTTAATATAGATTTTAATGGGATGATTAAAGTAGAATGTATAATAATGCGTAAAATGTATGATATGTTTTGTGTTTATACGTATCCAAAATTTAAAGAAATATCTAATATAATTCCAAAGAAGGCATTTTATCATATGTACGAAGATGGTAGTATTTGTTATGCGCCTCCTAAAAGACCATTGGTTGAAAAATGGAGTTTAGAAGATTTTATAAGTTCTATAGATTCCTTTTTTCATAACTATTTTTCGATTGAATATATTGGAAAAGGCGAATTATTTCAACTTGAACATGGTGAAAAAGGATTAATACAATATGAATTTATTTATAGAGCTTCAAAAAATTAAGTGTTGATAAAAAAAGAGCATATATAGCTACGTAACCTATATATGCTTTTCTTATGTCTGCACAGTTTCTGCACAACAATTTAGTTAAATTTTGCTGTGCAAGATTAAATATTTTTAAACTGTGTATCTTGAAAGCGTTGATTTTAAAGGGATTAAACAGGTATGATTTATCCATTGCGCTATGCCCCCTGAAGACGGAACGAATCAATGTTCCGTCATTTTTTTGCCTTTATTTTCAAGGCTTTTCATAATTTATAATATTTCAAAACTGCTTTTACATTTACTTTTACATTTCCCACTAGGAAATGTAAGACTTTTTTAATCTAATTTATTCATCGTTTGAACTATCTCATCCATCTTATTTTTAAACAGGTGAGAGTAGGTATTTAATGTTTCATCAATTTTCGCATGACCTAGATATTTGGCAACAATCATAATACTTGCACCATTATTAATTAAAACTGAAGCACAAGAGTGTCTAAAGTCGTGAATTCTAATTCTTTTAACACCAGACAAGTCACAAAATTTATTTTTAGTATGTCTAAGTATTCCATCACCAAGTGGTTCTTTATCTCCAAAGACAAACCATTTTTGATTAAATCCATATTGTTTCTTTTCCCTTAAATATAATTCATGTAAATCATTCATAACTCTTTCTGGAACTGGCAATGTTCTTGTACTGGTTCTAGTTTTAGGTGTCGTAATGATATATTCGCCAGTTGAGCCTTCCTGAGCAACATTCTTAACTACGGATAGTTCTTTATTAAAGAAATCAATATTATCCCAAGAAAGACCTCTTAATTCGCCTCTACGAAGGCCACAAAAGAATAATACTTCAAATAATGCTTTCCATTTAATATCATCTATTACTGATATAAATTGTTTAAATTCTTCCCAAGTATAGAATTGCATTTCTTTTGGTGGCTTATTTGGATCGTTAAACTTTTCCATTTTGTTATAAATAGAAGTAAAGTTAAAATCATGCCATTTAGTTCCATAATTAAGAATAGTCTTTAATAACTTATAATATCCATTCTTAGTCTTATCAGCTAAATCTAGAGCACCAACTCTTTTTCTCCAAGCAATATAGTGTTCTAATCGAATATTTTTAATCTTTAACTCGTAGAATTCACTTAACTCTCTAATATTTACTCTATAAGATCTTAAAGTCGTTCTTTTAACTTTATCTTTCTTATATTCATAAAACTCTTCAAATAATTGCTTAAATGTCATACCAGTAACATTTATTTCCTTAGTTTCATAACCAACTATGAAATCTCTTTCAGCTTTTAATGCCTCATTCCTAGTCATATAACTTTTTGACATATAAGGTTTTGTTTTTCCATCAACCTTAATCTTATCGTAAAAATACCATCTTCTACCATCTTTGGTAGCTTTTTCTTTTGGTAACTGTCGTACAGCCATTTATATACCTCCTTATTGTGCTATACTTCGAATTACCTCTTATACAACTCTAATATAGCACATAAAATAAAAAAGTCAGGACTACCTGACTAAATATATTTGTTTTATGAATTACTATTATCAAATAATTGATTCATATAATCTATATGAGTTTTAATGTCACTTTCAGAAATTTTTAAAGGACCTGATGTGGTATCTCCAACTAATAGTAGCATATCTTTTTTATCAATTATAGTGAAAAAATAAATTCTTCTAAATGGAGAGTCATTTATAACTTTTCTTAATCTTTCGGATTTTTCTAAATATACTAAATGTTTAATACTTTTAAAAGCTAAAAAATTTTCTCTATCATTAATAAATAATTCAAAGTATTTTAACTCTTTGTTATAGTATTTTGATTTATAATTCTTTTCTTTAATTGTTTTAATTAAAGTTTCTATATAATCATCGTATTTTTTAAACGATTCACCAATTGTATCCCCAATATAATGCCAATTATTGTCTAATTCGATATATAACTGATGTTTATTTAATATTCCTTGGGCTTTTCTCGGAATTCCATTTTTTAACATATCTTCAACACAATTAGGTATTTCCTTTAATCTAGCACTAAATTGGTCATAATACATATTTGTTATTTCAACGCCAAATAATTCATTATTGCCTAAATCTTTCATAATAAAGTCCGGCCTTTCCGATGTATCATCTATTAGTGCATATTGTTTTTTATTTTTATCATTATATATTTTTTTAAGAATAGTTTTTTCTTTTTCTTTTTTCTCATCCATAAGTATCACCAATAATATTATACAGCATTTCTTAATTACGACATATTTATTTGCTTAAACTAATTATTTTTTCTAATCTGTCAATATCTATTTTTAAAACATCAACAACAGCTTGCATCGGTAAGTCATTTCCAGGAATAAAATATCCTTCATTTATTAACTTATCTTTTATTTGCTTTTTAACCTCTAATGCTTTATTTCTACCGCAACCTAGTAATTTCATTAAATCTGTTAAATTACACCATTGTTTAGTTATTATTTTCATTGTTTCTTCAGCACTCATAATTAAAACCTCCCTTATCTAAAACTATTTATTATTTCTTCTAATTCCTTCTGAATTTTTATATCTTCTTCAGTTAATGACTCATCACCAGTTGGAATCTTCTGTCCATTCCAATATTCATCCCCATAGAGTGGTGGTTCTTTGTTAACTACAATTTCATTAATTTTTAAAACATGAATGTAGTTTTGTCTATGACCTTTTTTATCAACATAGCCCTTTGGTATACCTTCAACATAAACATCTTTTCCAATTCTTAATTCTATTTTATTAGAATATTCAATATACATTCTTGCACTAAAAAAGGATAAGTTATACTTATTCTCACCATTTTTATCTTTGTAAAATTCTTTTTGACATATATCAAACCAAATATAATCTTTATCAACATTAGCTCTAATACTTGTTATATAACCATGATATTTTATATAGTCTACTAAATCTTTCATTCCGAAACCTCCTTTACCTTTTACTAAGGCCTTTGTATAACTATTATATTTATATATTATCCTTATCTATTATGTTAGTATATTATATCTATATTGTAAGAAATAATATTCTATTATGTTAGAAATTTATTTCTAATAAATATTTTTCTTCTAAAACTTTTAGAATTTTCAATTGTTATATATCCTTTATCTATTAATGATCTAATTAAAGCTGATATAGTCCTAGTAGAACATTTTAATTTATCAGCATAATATTTATTAGATCCAAAAGCATATCCTTTTTGATTTGAATTAGAGAGTAGTAGAGTAAAAAATACAATAGCACTTTTACTCAAATTATCATCTAATAAATCATAATATAGTTTTCCATGATTCTTGCTCATCCTTAATCTTTTTTCTTTCTCTTTGTATTGCTTTATCTTTAACCATATCTTTAAATGCTTCAGCAGATTCATTCATATATTCAGCCATAGCAACTTCTAAACAATATACTATAAAATCATTTATACTTATTCCTCTAGCATTTACTTCAACTTTAGCTAAGTCAAATATATCTTTTCTTAGTCTTAAAACAAATTTATGCATATAAATTCACCTCCTTAATCATCGTATTTATATTTGCTAAATTTTGATTTAAACTTATTCAATGCTTTACTTTCATTTGGATTAGTAACTTTATCCCATTCAAAATCAGAATATATTTGCTCAAGTAGAGCGGTAGAGTAGTATGCTTTTGAATATAACTTATCTAGTAATGCATTATTCTTTTCAAATTCTTTTTCCATTTCTTGATTATTAATTCCAGATGACACTAGTTGAACTACAGTTTCTGAAAATGAAATGTTACATTTTCTTGCATAGTCTAAAATCATGATATCTATATCACTTGGAATAGATATATGTTTTTTAATTTTTGTCATAACTTTTAACCTCCTTTCTTATCCACGATGTGGCTACATTCTGACCACCAAATCATCAATTATTATTAAAATTAATAGAAGAGCATAAGAGATTGATATTAGCACAACAAAAAAGCCTTATCATATAAGACTTTAGTGTGATATCAAACTTATTTTGCACTTGCAAAATCGAGCCACTAGCGTGGACATTATTTTAATTAATTTCCTTATATTTAAATAAATTATAATGGACAAATTAAATCCATAAATCTAGTATTTCATAATAATCAATCCTCCTTTGGTGGTCAAACAAAAAGAAGATGCAATTCCATCTTCTTCGATATTTTTTCTTATTATACTTAATTTACCATAATTAATAATAAAATGAAAGCCCGTTTACCATGTGGATTTCGTGTTGTTTAGGGGGTTGTTTTTGATATAAAACCCTTATTTCATCTATATTTATCTCTTATTATACACATTCTATCACATCAAAATTAAAAATGGAAAGCTTTTTTTTTGCTTTTTTCTGTCCTTTTTACCGACATTTTTTGTCCTTTTTTTGGCTTTTTTACCGACATTTTGCCGACATTTTTCCAATGCTTTGCCAACATTTTTTCAATATTTTCCATACATTTTGCTTACATTATAGTTTAACTTCCTATATTACCATTATACAAAAAGCTAACATTCCTTTCAATAGTCCTAATACGTACTTTTTCCGTACCTTTTCCGTATTTTTTAAATATCAACATATCTAATTATTCCTATTTTACTATATTTTATCATGTATACAGATATTTACAAGAGGGTTTTGATGTACCCGTTTAGGGGGTGCATTTTTTGCTTTAAATCCTTATTTTATATGGGCTTATTAAAAAAATGTGAAAATTTTAAAAATTATTTTTTTAAAATTATTGTCAAGAATGCGAAAAATCTGGTAAAATTATATTATAAGTACTGTTCAAAATCATATATTTTATGATATACTGTCTATAGAGGATAGATACAGTGGTGATTAATTATGAAAAAAATTAGAGTTTTTGAGACATTTTCAGGAATTGGTGCACAAAATAAGGCATTAAAAAATAGCGGACTTGATTATGAAGTAGTAGCAACGAGTGATTGGTTCATTGATGCAATTTTAGCGTATGATGCTATACATTGCAAAGACGAAAAAATTAGCGTTCCTTCATATGAAAAACAAATAGAGTATTTATCAAAATTTACATTTAGTGGTGATTCAGTTAAGCCTTATCATAATTTGATGAAAAAAAGTAAAAAGGAAATAAAAAAATTATATATTGCAAATAAACGAACAAAAAATCTCGGATCAATAACAGAAATTACTTCAAAGGTTATACCTGACCATGATTTGTTAACATATAGTTTTCCATGCCAAGATTTATCTACTGGTGGAAAGACACGAGGAATGAGCAAAGGATCTGGAACTAGATCTGGCTTGCTATGGGAAATTGAAAGAATACTTGGTGAGTTAAATAATGAAGGTAGACTTCCAAAATATTTATTGATGGAGAATGTTAAAGCAATCTTAGCGCCATCAAACAAAAAAGATTTTGAGATGTGGAAAAATTTTTTAGAGGATCTTGGCTATAAGAATGAAGTTATGGTATTATCAGGAATATATTTTGGAGTGCCACAGGATAGGGCAAGATGCTTTATGGTTAGTATCCTTGGAAATAAAAAACCAAAAATCGAAAATCGTTTAAAGAAAAATTTATATCCAGCAAGTGACATAAAAAAGTTCTTAAAAACGGATTATACAAATAAGACATATAAAAAAGAAGCTGATGAAGCACAATTACCTCGAACTAGATCTAGAGAACTAATGTGGAATATTAATAAAAGGGATGTTGAAAATTTAACTTATTTTAACACGATTACATGCAATATGGATAGACAAAACAATGCTGGCATGATATTATATGATGGACCAAAAGGAAACTCTTATCGTTTATTGACAGCACGTGAAGCATTTTTACTGATGGGATTTTCTGAAGAAGACTTTGAGAATGTAAAAAAGCTTGGATTAAGTTATAGAAAAATGATTAAATTAGCTGGTAATTCAATTGTTGTACCGGTTTTAGAAGCAATATTTAAAGTAATGTTTGAGGAGAAATAAGATGGATAAAGTAGTTCTGCCAATTGATAAAAAATCTTTATTTTTGAATATATTTAATGATAATGAATATGGGCATACTGCAACTGTATCAACTCCAATTAAGCAAGGAAATTCTACAAATGAAAAATTAGCTCAAATATTCAAAGTTCCAAAACAAATAGATTTTAATGCAAAACCATTATTGGTTGATGAATTAATAAAAAACTCTAAATCTAAAATAAAAATTAATAATGTGTTTTTGTTTGATAAGATTGCAGTAAATGGTGAACTAATCGAAACTGGAAAAATTTTATATTGCATGTACATTAAGGAAGAAGTAGATTCCTCCAAAGCACAATATGGAAGAATCAAACTTCATTATCTATTAGGATTAAAATATGAAGATAGTGACATTGATATAGACAATAAATATATTATTAATCTTATTTCAAAGAAAGTATTTAATTACGCTTTTATAGTAAATAGTTTTGAATATAACTTTGATAATGATATATTGAATTTTAATATAACAATTATTGGGGAAAACAAAATACCATACTCAAAAGTTTTTATCAATAATAAAGGAACAGGAAATAAATTTAATAGTATTTTTAACGAATTTGCTGAATCTTATGATATGGAAATTATCTCATTAAGACAAAAATTTGGACAAGAAATTGGCCCCGATAATTATTTAGAATACATGGAGATAGCAAAAGATAAAGCAATGGCCGAAGCAGAACTATATGCTAGAAAAAAATATAAAAATGATGTAACTAATATATCGTTACTATATCCTTATTCGTTATACGATTTTGAATGCAGAGAAGGATATAATACCAAATATTATTTAGTATTTTATACTACATCTAATAATGAATACTTTAATATATCGTCAAAAAAACTTAAATTCATTAATGATTTTAAAAATAATGTAGAAATATTAGTAATGACAAACATTTTGAATGGGCCCAAAATATCAAAGTATAATGTTGAGCAAATACTGACATTTTCAAAGAGTATAAATTCAGTAATGCTTAGAAAGGAGTAATCCATGGGAAAGTATATTACACAAATTCCACCAGCTAAATCATTAATTAGTGGAATAAGATCAATTGGATATAGTTTTGCGTCTTCTGTTGCAGATATTATAGATAATAGTATTACAGCAAAGGCCTCTGAAATAAATGTATATGCTGATCCGTTAGATGAACCATATTTCGTGATCTTGGACAATGGGCTAGGAATGAATTATGATGAATTAAAAAACGCAATGACATTTGGCTCAGACAGAAGTAACAAGATAGATAATGAATTAGATTTAGGAAGATTTGGTCTTGGATTAAAGTCAGCATCTTTATCACAATGTCGAAAAATGACGGTTATTAGTAAGGAAAAAGATAGTATAAATGGTATGTGTTATGATTTAGAAATAATTGAAGCCCAAAATGATTGGGTGCTTGAAGTACTAGATGAAAATGAAGTAAAAAGAATGCCATGTTTTGAACAATTAAATAAATATGAGACTGGAACATTAGTTATTTGGCAGAATTTTGATAAATTAGATGCATTAGCCACTAATTTTGTAACCTCTTTTAGAAATGCAGTTGCTGATGCAAAGAAACATGTTGAATTAGTATTTCATTATTATTATGATTCAGTTAGCATTTTTTTCAATAATGATAGGATTGAAAAAAGGGATCCATTTTTAATTAATTCAGCTCCTAGACAGCAAACCGGTAGGACAGATCCTATAATAATGAATGGTTCAATTATTACAATTACACCTTATACGCTACCTTTTGCCAACACCTTAACACAAGAAGAAAAAAAATTATTAGGGAATACAAATATATATGATGAGCAGGGCTTTTATATTTATAGAAATAAAAGACTTATAATTTGGGGAAGTTGGTTCCATATGAATGTTAGAAGTGAGTTAAGCAAATTGGCTCGTGTTAAAATAGAGATACCTTCTACACTGGATAAAGAATGGAGCTTAGATGTAAAAAAATCAACTGCAAAAATTCCGGACAAAATAAAAGATCAGATAAAAGCTTCTCTTGAGGACTCAATACACAGAAGTAAAAGAACAACAAGATTCAAAGGAGTAAAAGAGCAGCAATTTGAAGACAAGGTGTGGAATAGAATAAATTTAAGAGATGGTTTTGTTAAATATGAATTGAATAAAGAAAATCCATTATACAAATTGTTATCAGAAAATCTTTCAGAAACAGATAAAAGATTATTGGATTCGTTTATATTTCAAATTGAGACTGGATTACCAAAGTATTCAATACAAAATGACACTCTAGATGATTTGAAAATTGTAAATGATAGTGATAGTAATACACCAGAAGAATTAATTGAGAGAGTATGCAAAGATTTGGAATGCGTACCGAGTTCCAAAAAAGAAGCAATATTGGATGAATTACTTAAAACAGATGTATATAAGAGTATTTCTGATAAAGGAGATTTAATAATTGAGAGGATTGGTGTTTATGTCTGATTTAGAAACAAAAGCATATAGAATGTTAAAAGAATTTTTAAGAGGAGAGAATAAGTCTATAGAAAAAATAAGGGAGGCTATTGATACAATATTAGAAATGAGTATTTTCAAAGAATCAAATATAGAAGGTATCAAAAATACCATATATGATGAATATATAACTAATATTGGAATTGTAAATCCTGATGCAGAATTTCTTGTTAAAGATAAAGATTTCAATAATTGGATGAAATTATCCAATGTTTCTACAAATTGCTTTGATAGATATATGGACTATTTAAGGGACATGGATTTTCCGGAAGACTCAATAGAAAAAATGACTAAGGCAACAAACGATATACTAGCTAGATGTGCTGATCCCAATAATTTAAATGACCATAAGAACTCTAAGAAAAAAGGCTTGGTAATGGGAGATATTCAATCTGGAAAAACTGCAAATTACACTGCTTTAATAAATTTGGCTGCTGATTATGGATATAAAGTTATAGTACTACTAGCTGGTATGACAGATTCTTTGAGAGAACAGACACAGAAACGTATTGATTCAGGATTTATTGGCGCCAAGAGTGATACCATAAGTAGTTCAATAATAAATTTTGTAGGCGTAGGAAAAGAAGAAAACAAGTATTATGCCATTCCTTTAACTAATGTTAATTCAGATTTTGGCAAAGTGGTTAGAGAAAATCAGAATACCAATTCTAGCGATTTTAATAAACCACTAATATTGGTTATTAAGAAAAATAAAAGTGTGTTAACACAGGTTAAAGATTATTTAAAACCAGGAATTCATGGAATCACTTCAGAAAATATTTTAATTATTGACGATGAAGCTGATAATGCTTCTGTTAATACCAAAAATAGTGATGATCCATCAATTATTAATAAGTTAATTCGAGATTTATTTAATAATTTTACTATCGCTTCATATGTTGGATTTACAGCAACACCTTTTGCAAATATATTTATAAATCCATATGATGATGATTTTAATAAGGATTTATTTCCATCAGATTTTATCGTTCAATTAAAAGAACCTTCATCATATTTTGGAGCAAATAAGGTTTTTAATAATCTTGGAAGTATTGATGAGCCTAAATATAAACATATAGAAATACTAGATCCGCATGAAAAAAACTTTCTACTATTAACACATAAAAAAGATGACGAAATATTTAGTGTTCTACCTGATAGTTTAAAGAAAGCAATAAATGATTTCATAATTGTAAATGTCATTAGAACATTAAGAGGGAAAGAATTTAAACATAGAACCATGATGATTAATATTTCTCGTTTTAATGCAATCCAATATAAAATATATGATAAAATCAATGATTATATTGATTTGATGAAAAATACCATATCGCAAACTTATAAATCAGATTTTAATAATTTTATTAGAGATCCTTATATGAATGATTTATATGAAGAATATAATGATGAATTTTTCTCTGAAATAAGAGAAGAATTTACATGGGATCAAATTCAAGAAGGTTTAAATAACGAGATTCAACAATTTATAGTTACAGTAGTAAATAATAACAATAAGAAAAATAGATTTAATTATGATAATTATGAAAAAGAAGGAGCTAGAGTAATTGCGATTGGGGGATTTATTCTATCGAGAGGTCTTACTTTAGAGGGATTAATGATAAGCTACTTCAATAGAAAAGCCAATGCTTATGACACAGTATTACAGATGTGTAGATGGTTTGGGTACAGGCCAGGATATGAAGATTTATGCAGAATATATATGACTCAAGAAAATATTGATAATTTCGAGGATGTAATAGATGCCGTATCAAATTTAAAAGAGCAATTTAAACAAATGGATGTAGAAAATAAAACACCAGAGGATTTTGGATTAATGGTAAAACAATCGCCAGCTAGATTAAATATGCAAATGTTTATTTCGAGTGGAGAAGAGCTTGAAAAATTTGAAAAGATGGGGATTACTGCTAAAAACAAAATGAGAAATACCGAGGAAAAAATAATAACACTAAATTATAGTGGAATTGCTACTGATACATCAAAGCTATTTAATGATAAAGCAAAAAATGAAGAAAACAAAAATACAATCGATTTATTATTTAAAAGTTTAAAAGATAAAGAATTAAATTTAGAGTATGTTAATGGTAGATTAATGGTTCAAAGAATACCGAAAGGCGTTATTTCTGATTTTATTAACAAATTTAAACTACCATTTCTAAATAAGAGTTTTGATACAGAGAGTTTATCAGAATATATCAAGAATTCTGTCTTCATGCCAGAATGGGATTTAGTTATAGCAACTGGTTCTAAGAATGATAATGATTATTGGAACTTCGAAGACTATAATATACCAGTTGTAACTCGTTCGTTTGATATGAATTATTCAGATAACATAATACGTATTTCTGGAAATAAAAACAGATTGTATGAACCTGGTATTTTTAATAGTGGTTTGAATGATGAACAATTATCACAAGCAAATATGAACATGGTTTATCATGAAAGAAAAAATCTTATTGCAGAAGACTATTTAAATATTCAAAGGCGCCCATTATTGGTAATATACCCAATTAGGTTAAAAAAGAAAAAGAATTCATCAATCAATGATTCTGAAATGAGAGCAATTAGTAATTTTAATAATGGAACTCCATTGTTCGGAATTGCCTTAGGTTTTCCTGGCATTAAAACAAACGAAAGAGTTAGCTACAGACTAAATAAAGTTAAGATTGAGCAATTATCTCTTGATTTTGAATATGAGGAGGAATATGATCCTAATGAAGATTAATTTTGAAGATAAATTTAAAGAACTAAACGCAATTAGCGATATATTAAAAAAGGTTGAAAGTAATAATAAAGTAAAGATTTTTTATGGTTTATCGAAAGAAGGTAAAAAAAGATTAGCATTTTTATCAACAATTGTTCCTAGTCAAATAGAATCTACAAAAATGATAAGTGTTAGTTATTATAAAGATAATGAAAATTCAAATTGGTTAAGTTTTGATCTAGAAAATAATAACTATTCCAATTTATTCTATACTTTTTGTACAGATATGGTTAATTCATTGAGTGGATTAAATGATGAAAAAGAAGAATTAGAATATTTAAAACAAAGATTTTATAACTGGAAAAAGATGTTTCAAAATATTTCTACTAAAGAATTATCAGAGGAAAAAGAGCAGGGAATATATGGAGAATTGTATTTTTTGTACAAGTATATGATTCCCAAATATGGTGTAGAGAAATCTATTTTATCATGGGCAGGGCCACATAAATTTAATAAAGACTTTTCAATTGACGAAACTTGGTACGAAATTAAAACATCAAGTGTTAATGCTAATACAATTGAAATAAGATCAATTAATCAATTAGATTCAGATGTTGATGGTTTTCTAACTGTAGTTAAAGTTGAAAAAATGTCTATGGAATATAGAGGAGAATTGTCATCTATTTTTGAATTAATTCAAGCTATCATGGGTGAAATTACGAGTATTCAAATTCAAGATGATTTTCTTAATAAATTAATTGAATTAGGTGTTGGACCTGAAAATAATTTTGGCTCACGCCGCTATGACACAAAAAATATATTATTATATAGTGTGTCAGATAAATTCCCTAAGCTTACAAGAAAAAATATAACATTCACTGAAATAGAAAATGTTACTTATACTATTAATCTTTCACAAATTGATAGATTTAAGGTGGAGGAATTATGATAAGTTTAGAAGAATTTAGAGAGGATTATATAAATGAAATTAATTTAACAGCTATTGAAAATAGCGAGCATCAACCAGATGCTTTCATAGATGAAATGTCTGAAACGCTTATAGAAGACTTTTCCATAATTAATGGCTTGGACAGATGCTTTTATTCATTTAATAAAGGAACTAAGGCTTTCAAAAATATGCAAATTGATGGTGGTTTTTTAGATCTTCCAGCAAATGTTATTGATTTATTAATTGCAGATTATAATCCTGGAGACGTAACAACAATAACTAATGAATTCATTAATTCAAAGTCACAATTGATGATTAATTATTTTGAAAACGTGCTAAAAGGCTATTTTACAAATGCGGAAGATAGTAACGAAGCGGTTCAACTAGCGTATAGTATTTTAAATAATTTAGATTCTATAAATAAAATTCACCTAGTTATTATATCTACTAATAAATTAAGTACGAGAGTTAAAACAATAGATTTTCCTGACTTTATTTATAATAATAGAAAATTTAAAGTTGAATTAGACGTTATTGATATTCAAATGATATATAATTCCAGATTAAAAGATTTTAAAAAAGAGCCAGTTGTTATAAATACTGCTGATTTTGGATTAAATGGTATTCAATGTATAAAAGCTGATATTGGTACCAGCGATTATGAAGCCTACTTAGCAATCGTGCCAGGTAAGTTTTTATGTGATATATATGAAAAATATGGTCCTAGATTATTGGAGTCAAACGTTAGATCATTTTTAAATGCTAAGGGAGCTGTTAACAAAGGCATTCGTGGGACAATATTAAATGAGAGAACTAAATTTTTTACATATAATAACGGAATTTCAACAATCGCAAAAGATATTAAGACTAAAATCATTCCTAATGAAGGATTGTATATAACTGAATTTAATGATTTTCAAATAATTAATGGTGGGCAAACAACAGCATCTTTAGCATCGGCTGATATTAGAGATAAAGCTCCGCTAGATAATATTTATGTTCAAATGAAATTAACTATTGTTAAAGAGGATGATCCTGAATTTGTTCATAATATTTCAAAATATGCTAATAGCCAAAATAAAGTAACTGCGGCAGATCTTAACTCTAATCATCCATTCTATATAAAAATGGAAGAATTTTCTAGAAAAACATTTGCACCACCTGTTAATAATCAACCATACCAGACACTATGGTTCTTTGAAAGAGCTCGTGGACAATATGATCAGCCAAAAATGAGTATGACTAAAGCAGAACGTGAAAAATATACTAAGCTAAATCCAAATAATCAAAAATTTACTAAAACTGATTTAGCTAAATATTTAAATTCAGCTGCTATGAAGCCATATGCCGTTTCAAAGGGTGCACAATTGAATTTGATTGATTTTCAAACCGATTTAGAAGCGCAGTGGAATAAAGATAAACTTTCATTTAATGAATTGTTCTACAAAGATTTAATTTCTAAGGCAATCCTATTTAAAACAATAGAGAAAGTTATTTCTGAACAGGATTGGTATATAGAGAATAAAGCATATAGGGCTCAATTGGTAACATATTCATTTTCAAAATTAATTTATGAAGTTAAAAAGAATGGTAATATGGAATTGGACTATAAAACAATATGGGATAAGCAAAGTGTACCAGACTATATTATTGACGAAATAATTAACATTTCAAAACTATGCTTTGATGCATTTAACGACCCTAATAGAACATTTAATAACATTGGTGAATATACAAAAAGAAAAGATTGCTGGACTATCATAAAAGATAAGACTTATACATTATCTGAAGATACTATAGATTCACTAATATCAAAAGAAGAGAAAAAAATAGAAGCTATTAGCGCAAAAAAAGATGAGAAATTAAATAATTCTGTTATGCAGGAAGTTGAAATATTTCAACTTGGTATAGATTATTGGAATAGGGTTAAGCAATTAGGTATTGAACAAAATATTTTGAATGGTAGAGATATAGAATTTATAGATTATGCAATTAAATATTGTAATGGATTAGTAATGGGAATGTCACCTGCACAAACTAAAATTATTTTTGAGATAAAAGACAAATTAGAACAGCATGGAATAAAATAAAAAAGGAAAAACTTATCGTTTTTCTCAGACTGTTGACAAATAGGTAAAAAAATCACTTATTTGTCTTTTTTATATATTT
>ERZ772812.400-NODE-400-length-40184-cov-4.854096_pt1 | contig 40184 bp, 44 predicted proteins | sample MGYA00511343_ERZ772812 | MGnify/ENA primary metagenome ERZ772812 (study PRJEB29015, sample SAMEA2737706) | human gut metagenome | biome: human gut; feature: human-associated habitat; material: faeces | place: China | collected 2012 ...
CGGCAGCAAAAAAGGCCGCCCCCGAAGCTGCAACTTCGGGAAGCGGCAAGAGGGGAAAAGTCACCTTCTGATTATACCAGCTGGAGGAGGTAATGTCAATGGATCTTCCAGAGCGTTTATTCCCGTTCCGGGACCGCCAACAGGCCCCAGTTCTGGGGTTCTGCCCTGCATGTGGGCGCGAGCTATACGCTGAGTCATGCTATTATTGCGACGAGCGCAAAAGAAAGGAGATTGATAGCGATGATTGTAATGCCCGAAAAAATGGATTTTTCAGAAAAGAGGTTCTACACGATCCTCTACGGGCCTCCGGGAATCGGTAAGACCACGCTTGCGCTGTCCGCGCCAAAACCCCTGCTGGTTGACCTGGACAACGGAATATCCAGGGTGGCCCCTCAACACCGGACGCCCACGGTTGTCTGCCAAACCTACGAGGAGATGAGGAGGGACATTACCCCCGGCAATCTCGCAGGGTTTGAGACAGTCGTAATTGACACTGGTGGAAACCTGGTCACATACCTCAAGGACTGGGCGATGCGTGTCAAAGGAGCCGTGGACAAGAGAGGTGAATTTAACTCACTTAAAGGGTTCGGTCTTGTTAAGCAGGAAGTGTCTTCGTTCTTGGAATATATTACGAAGGTACTGCAGAAGAACCTCGTCATTGTCTTCCATTCACAGGAAGAGAAAGACAAGGATGGGTCAATTACCCAACGGATAACCTGTGAGGGAAGCTTCCGCAACACCGTATGGACTCCATGCGATTTTGGCGGATACTGCCAAGTGATCGGGGGCGAGCGAGTCATCTCGTTTACCCCGACCCAGGAATATTTTGCAAAGGGGACGCAGGGCATTAAGGGCCAGTATGTAGTCCCAGTCCTGGGTGAAAATACGAAAAACGATTTCCTCGCAAACTTATTCGCAGCGTCCCGCGAAGAAATACAACGGGACGCCCAGATGTTTGAGGCCAGACGTGAGGAATATAATGCAGTCATGTCTGCGGTACGTGAAATTTTGGACAAGGTCGTTGACGCCGCCAGCGCAAACGCGGCGTGCGACACGATCAAGCATTTAGCCCACGTCCTGACGTCTAAGAAGGAGTCATCCTCTCTGCTCATGAGCAAGGCGGGGGAACTTGGTCTAAAGTGGACTAAAGAAGGGTTTGTCCCCAAGGAGGCAACGTGAGATATCTGATTACACAATCCCTGCTGTCCTCGTGGTCGCGCGTCTTCGATGCCACTGACAGCTCGTACGAGGACGCTCTCGCCGACTTTAGCGCCGTCCTGCAGCGGGAGCCCAGGGAAAAAACAAGGCAGATGGAGGACGGCATAGCGTTCGAGACGGAGGTCTACGCGGAGGCCGCAGGGGTCCCGCGCCTCCCGCACCCGAGATGGGAGCCCGGGATTCGGGCCGTCGCCAAAGTAATCCAAGGAGCCCCAGTGCAAGTCAAGGCATCCCGCGAGCTCCATTTGCCCGGGGCCACCTTCCTGGTATATGGGAGCCTGGACGCACTGAAGGCCGGGACAATTTATGACGTCAAATTTACGTCATCTTCCCTGGCCAGTCGAAGCGTGGCTGGGAAGTACCTGTGCAGCGTGCAGCATCCAACATATTTCTTCGTAGTTCCGGAGGCGACGGAGTTTAAATACTTGGTCAGCGATGGGTCCGATTTGTACGTGGAGTCATACCCGCGGGACGATTGCGAACCACTGGAAGACATCATACTGAGATTCCTCCAGTCCATTCAGCGAATTGGGCTGATAGAGACATACCGGGAGAAGTGGAAAGCAAAGGAGTAGGAGTATGCTTAACAAAGTCATCATGATGGGGCGGCTAACAAGCGACCCCACCGTAAAAACGACACCGAACGGTGTCCCCGTTGCCACATTTAACCTGGCTGTTGACCGCGACTATACCCCCAAGGACGGGGGAGACCGGAAAGCCGACTTCTTTCACGTTTCCGCCTGGCGTAAAACGGCAGAGTTTGTCGAGAAGTATTTTTCAAAGGGACAACTTGTCGCGGTCGCTGGGCGGCTGCAAACCAGCACCTGGGAGACCTCCAATGGGGAGCCTCGGACTATGGTAGAAATCGTCGCGGAGTCCGTCTATTTTGGTGGGAGCAAAAAGGACAACGGGCCGCAGGACGCATACGCCCGCCAAGATCCGCCCAAGGTAGAGTACGTGCCGTTCCCAGAGTTTGATGACGATGTCCAGCTCCCATTTTAGGGCAAGCAGGAAAGGAGCACATAGATGGAAGAATACAACATTTTTTACGGATGCCTGGATAAAATTGAAACCCTGTGCAGAGAAAATGATCTGACTGTAGACTTGACCTCCACCAGCTATCCATTCACCATTATCGTACGCAGTTATAGGCCAATGTATGAACAAGTCGCCATTCCTGAGACCGAGGACCGCGTTATTCAAGGTGGAACCATTTCCATGAAATACATTGATGGTGAACTCGTCATCTCCCAGTCCGGATACCTCGAAATTACAGGCGCGCTGCAAGATAAAATCAAAAAGCTATTCACGAACCTTTACCGCGCATATACGCAGTATTTCTTCCGGGATGCGATGGAACGCGGCCTGCAGCCGTCCGCCGTTGCAGGCTCAAATCGGACGGCCTCCGGGGCCGCACGAGAGGCGGACCCCGGCGAGTTTCCTGCGGGAGGCAATGATGATACCGAGGATTGATTGTACGGCAGGAGGCGGGCCTATGCCCGTCTCCTCATGAAGGGGGTGAGGGTATGGCATGGCTTGAGGTGCACCAAGAACTCCGGGAGCACCGGAAGCTGTATGCATGTGCGGATGCTCTTGGCGTCGAGCCGGTCACAATGTTGGGCATGCTGATATCCCTGTGGCTCTGGGCATTGGATAATGTGCAGGATGGAAACCTGTCCGGCATATCAAGCCGCAGCGTTGCCAGGGCCGCAAGGTGGCCTGAAAAAAAGGCGGACAAGCTTATGGCAGCCCTAATAGATAACAGATGGATTGATCAAGACGGAGAATCATTATCAATCCACGACTGGGCAGAATATACCGGACGTCTCATGGACGGCCGGAAAAAAGACGCTGAACGTAAGCGCAAAAAGCGCGAGGAAAAGAAGCAGAAAGGAAGCGGACATGACGCGGAACATCCTAAGACGTCCGGCGGACGTCCGCCGGACATCCAACAGACATCCGCGACCGGTCCGGAGAAAATCCGCTGCTACAGTAACAGTAACAGTAACAGTAACATACTTTCTACAGTATCTCCTAACGGAGACACTGTAGAAAGTAATATCTTGCCCGGAGCTGAGGCAGCTCCAGGCCGGAGCCAGGCGGACGATTTGCCCCCTGCAGTGATTACCATCCCCCTGAACGACGGGACGGAATACCCCATCTCCCCGCAGAATGTGGCAGAATGGGAATCCCTGTACCCTGCGGTTGATATCATGGGGGAACTGCGAAAAATGCGGGGTTGGAGCCTTGCCAACCCCAAAAAGCGCAAAACCAAGGGCGGGATTATGCGATTTGCCAATGCCTGGCTTGCCAAAGTCCAGGATGGACATCACCCAAAGGAGGTGGCAAATGGAAGCGATGCAGGACGTGATGAAAAGGCTGCCGCTGAGTACGGGATCTGCCTGTAGCTCCTACGCGCCTGGCATACTGGAGCGAATGAAGGCTGACACTGAGAACGCCAGAGAGGGCGACTTGAACCAGAAGGACGGCTATCACTGCCCTATATGCCGGAATAAAGGCTATATCATGCAGGCAGTGGAGGTGAACGGGAGTTGGCACGTTGTGTCATCTGGCTGCAAGTGCCGGAAGATGCGCCGGACCATTCGCCGGTTGGAGCGGTCCGGGCTGAAAAATATCATCCGGGACTATACGTTCGACAAGTTCGACGCCCAGGACGATTGGCAAAAAACGGTCAAGGATGCTGCTGCTACCTACGCGCAATCACGCGAAGGATGGTTCTTCATCGGTGGCCAAAGTGGCTGCGGAAAGACACACATCTGCACAGCAATTTGCCGAGAATTCCTGCTGCACGAGAGCGAGGTTGTCTACATGCTCTGGCGGGATGATATTGTACGAATCAAGGCAGCGATTACGGATTCCGAGGAGTACAGCGGAGAGATCCAGCGCTATAAGCAGGCAGAGACCCTGTACATAGACGATCTCTTCAAGACCGGGAGAGGGCAAGACGATAGCGGCATGCAAAAGCCGACGGCGGCAGATATTAACGTGGCCTTCGAAATCCTGAACTACCGGTACAACAACAAGCTGCCCACAATCATCTCCAGCGAGTGCACTATGTCGGAGCTGCTGAAGATTGACGAGGCAATTGCCGGGCGCATCGTGGAATGTGCAAGCCCGATGGTGCTGGCCGTACGGCCAGATAAGGGAAAAAACTACCGGCTCAAAAAGGCTGTAGAGCTGTAAAGGAGGAGCGAAGTGAAGCCAATATTATTTAACTCCGATATGGTTCGTGCAATCCTGGATGAACGAAAGACCTGCACCAGGCGAGTAGTGAAGCCGCAACCAAAGGACGCATATGCCATCATCGACAGCGATGATGAGACACACACTTTCGACCTCTTGTGCGGAAATCGTGTCGCCGGCGGCCTACTTGCTGATTGGGCGGAAACCGTAAAAGCTCCGTATTGGCCCGGCGATTTCCTGTATGTGCGGGAGACATGGACAGCATGGTCCCGGACGATGGGAACGCCGCCCGTGCTGTACTACAAGGCCGATGGCAATGCTCCTGACGGCATAAAATGGCGCCCCTCTATTCACATGCCCAAGGAGGCGGCACGTATCTTTCTGCGGGTGACGAATGTGCGGGTGGAGCATTTACAGGACATCACCGAGGAACAGGCAGTAGCTGAGGGCGCTCTGCCGGTTTACTTATCTGTTGACAGTGAGGACACACCGTACAGTGATCGGACATGGCATGAGGTTGTCCCTGCGCGTCCAGATTTTATCCGAATTTGGGATAGCACCATCAAGCCCGCCGACCGCCCGCTCTACGGCTGGCGCGCAAATCCGTGGGTGTGGGTAATTGAGTTTGAACGGTGTGAGACGAGCAAATGAGCCAGAAGCGGAAAGGAGACACAGCCGTGATTACAGACAAAGAGCGAAAGAACCGCGAGGAGCTTGCAGCATATCGAAGGCGGGAGCTTTTCAGGCTCATGAGGGAGAACCCGGAGCTGCCCGTCGTCCCGATGGTGGACTGGGAAATCACCGGAGACGACAACGGGTATTGGCTCGGAGCGTGGGGAAGCGCACGTATCGACGAATACCTACTCATAAGCAACCGCGAGGAGGTTGTGTTCAAGAACGACGATGATGTATTAGACGTTCTGGAACGGTACCTTTCCGACGAGGAGTTTGAAAAGCTCCCGGAAACAGAGGAGGAGTGCAGACCGTTCTATGATGCGCTCCCGTGGACAAAGGCAATCATCGTTTACATCAACCCGCATGATTAACGGTGTGAGAATCAGATGGAGGTATAAACATGTCAAACATAAAAATAAACGTCAGGAAAGAAAACGGACAATACAAAACGGAATCTACCTGCGTGGAGGTTTCCGGAGTAAATGGCAGCGAGAATACCATCGCCAAGGAGATTTTATCTCTTCTGTGCCAGTTGGGCATAGGAGCGGTAAAAATATGAATACACATTGGATTTGCTTTATGAAGCCAATAGAAGAGAGGGTGATAGAAGGATGAGAAAGCTTAAATGCGACACCTGCCGCCACGGGATCTGGCTGTGTGATTGCTACTGCGGCGGCGATGGCTACGACCCGTCTATAATCAAGCTACTGAGAAGAAAAATTCGGGAAGGCATCATGAAAATGCTTAAACTTCGGGAGGATTGCGAATGAAAATGTTAATGAGTTACCAACGTGAAGAGCTAGAGCGTCTGCGGGTCTGCGCGATCGAGCAAGCGACCACGATAGAACGCCTAGATGATGAGATGCGCAAAATCAAAGAGGCCGCTCGTGATGCTATGGGCCTGGTTAAGATAGGCAAAAAAGCAGCAACCGCGTGGGCCAACACTGATGGGTATCACCAGGCCGCTGACATTATCAATTTGCTGTGTGGAGCAATTGAGAAAATAAGCGGAGGGGAAGGAGACGAAACATGAACAAAACAAACATTGAGTGGTGCGATAGCACGTGGAACCCGGTAACGGGGTGCCGACACGGATGCGAATATTGCTATGCCCGGAGGATCGCGAAAAGGTTTGGCGGTTACGACCTCAATGGCCGTATTACGACGCACAATCCATTGCCGAGGGCGGAACTTTCTGAACCACTCACTGTCACTAGGGCCAACGGCAAGACGATCAATTCCCCCTATCCCTTTGGCTTCGAGCCTACGTTCCACCGCTACCGGCTTGAGGAGCCGGAGCACATCAAGAAGCCGCAGACCATCTTCGTATGCAGCATGGCTGATCTGTTTGGCCCATGGGTGCCGACACGCTGGATTGTGGAAGTGTTGGACGCTTGTTGGGCGGCCCCGCAGCACCGCTATCTGTTCCTCACAAAAAACCCGGCCAGATACGAGGAGCTGGATAGACTCGCCCTGCTACCGCGTGAAGAAAACTTTTGGTTTGGTGTAACGGCGACAGACCACCAAACAATGATGTACGCTATGCGATGTTTGCCAGCATGGAAGTACAACATATTTATTTCGATTGAGCCAATGCTGGGAAACATCAAGCTATTCGAAGCAGAGCAAGTCCCAAGCTGGATTGTTCTCGGGGCCATGACCGGGCCGGGGAGTAACAGACACCAGCCAAAACAGGAGTGGGTGGAAGCTCTTGCAAGGGACGCGGCGGATACGGCGGTACCGGTCTTTATGAAGGATAGCCTTGGCCCCATCGTCGGAGAAGAGAACATGCTCCGTGAATTACCGTGGGGTTAAATCGCGATGATGAGACATGATCAACATAGTGGATCAGCTAGAAGGGAGACGCGTCCATGAATAATAAAAACTCTAATGGTGGAATCGGCTTAGTGGGCCTGCTTACCATCGTATTTACCGTTCTGAAACTGACCCGTGTGATTACGTGGTCTTGGTGGTGGGTGCTGTCGCCTATGTGGATTAGCATACTGCTGCTCATTGTAGTTCTCATTATCGGCATGCTTCTGGATGGTTAGTAACCATGGCCCGTGTTACGAACTGCGGCGCTTCTATTACGGCGAGTGCGAAGAGCTGCACGCAGACAGGGGCCGACCTAGGTATGCATTGACAAATCTATGGTAAGATATTAAAATATTTATGTATGCAGAATGAAAGGAGGCAAAATTGTGCGGGTGAAGATTGCAAGGCCGGTTCCGAATGTATGTCCAGAGTTACAACCCGTCATTGGAGTGGTCTATGACGCAATTCCATGCAAAGACTTCTTCTGGGAGAAGCGGATCCGGCAGAGCACCAGATTTGTTGTGCTCCCGGCAATTGGCCGTTTCGGCCTAATCTTACGTGACGGAGAGTTTGAGATAATGGAGGAGTGATATATGAAAATCAGAAAAATGCTCTGTAGCAGATGCATTATCTATGCATCCGATGCCTACAGATTGACAGAAGTGACAGGAAGAAAAAAAGTTACGTGTGCGCACTGCGGGAATCGGCGATACGGCGCGGAGTGCGTTCTGGAAAGGAGGGAGAAACGTGACAACGGTGCAAGAGGTATTTGACGCAGCAATCCATTTGATGGACGAGCAGAACGAGTCCAGCGGCGCCACCGAAACGCAGGATACAACTCCTTACAAGGTCAGGACAATCAACATCCTGAATGTGATTATCCCGTCACTCTATCCATACTCCGATACATATGAGGCAGAAAGCGTGGGGCCAGGGAAACGTCCAATCCCGCCGAAGCTCCAGGTAGCAAACTACCGAGAGCCAGACTTTGCTCAGGCCGTGCCGTTGGATGATGGTCTCGCCATGGGAGTCCTCCCATATGGTCTGGCCAGCCACCTACTCGCTGGTGAAAATGAGGAGCTTGCGGCTTTCTTCTCCCAGAGGTTCGCAATGGCACTAAGTGAGTTTCGCGAGAAAATTCCAGCATCCTTCGAGCCGATAGGCCTGCCATACGGGCTGTTTTAAGGGGGTGAAGAGATGGAAACTTTAAATCTCGTTGTCCACCTAGACCCGCGGACGAAAAAAAACCATCAGACCATAGCTGGGCGAGGTCCACGATGCCCGGTGTGCAGAAAGCCATTTACGCAGTTCGTCCGGCAGGGGCCCGCGTACGATGAATATGCGTCCGCCGCAAAGGGGATCTTGCAAAGGTACCGGATACCCCAAATTAACACACCGGTAAACATCGAATACCGATTTTACATGAAGACGCACAGGAAGGTTGATGCCCTGAACCTCGCCGCAGCAATGGATGACATCCTGGTGGCCGCAGGGATCCTGCAGGATGACAACTCTAGCATCGTGATGGGCCACGATGGGATGCGTGTCTACTACGACAAGGAAAACCCGAGGACAGAAATCACAATTACCCCGTTCGAAGAGGATGTGTAGGAATGAGCAGAGACATAATAAAGGTAAAAAACTTTTTGGGCCTCCATGAGGAGGCCCACGGGCATACAAAGCTCAAGCTTGGAGAGGCCTCCCGCATGGAGAACTTTTACATTACCGATGACGGGAACTTGACTGTAAGACCTGGGTGCCGCCTCCAATACGTCTACCCGACATCGTTATTAAACCGGTCCGACATCATTGGTGCTTGGAGCGGTTACTTCGGAGAGTTTGGTGACGATGAGTTCCTGATAATAGCAGAGGCAGCACAGACCATCACCACCGGGGGGTGCTTTACATTCTTTCAGATGGAGTCCGGCGAGTTAAAAGTAAAGCAGCGCATAAATTTCCCGGAGGGCAGCCAAGGCGTTCCGTGGGTCAACTTTTTCACATTTAAGACATACTTATACGCCATATCTCCATCCGGCTTTTGGAAGATCAGAAGGGAAAACGATGGGTTTTCCCTTGCCGTCGTTGATGGATATATACCAACGGTCCTGATCAATACAAAGCCAGCTGGCGGCGGGACGCCGCTGCAAAACATAAACCGGCTCTCAAACAAAAGGAGAGTAAAATATGATGGTGACGGCACGTCAAAGAGCTATGTTTTGCCCGAGGAGGCAGAAGAATTAATTTCCGTCACGGTAGAAGGAACAGAGATCTCTTGCATATTTTCCCAGAGTGCGCATACCGTTGGCCTAACAAACGCTCCCGCAAAAGGAATTAACAATGTAGAGATTGTGTATTCCGTGGGTGAGCAGGCCTCGAAAACATCTAGGCAGAAGGTCCTGGGAATGAAATACGCAGAGTCGTACAACGGGCAGGCTGACACCAGAATTTTCCTCTACGGTGACTCCACAAACATATGCATTTACAGCGGATTGACGGAGGCGGGAGACCCTACGGTAGAATACTTCCCAGAGCTTTTCGAGGTGGCAGTAGACGCGACAGACAGCCCCATCACCGGGATGTGCCGATATCAGTCACACCTCCTTGTGTTTAAGTCTGACGGGACCTTCGCGATATCTTATGATACCGCCACGCTCGCAGACGGAACCACAGTCCCTGCATTTTTCGTCCGGGCAATCAATCGGTCAATTGGGAATCAAGCACCAGGGCAAGTGCAGTCGGTGTTAAACTACCCAAGGACCATCGCAAACCACAACATATATGACTGGAAGCTGTCAACATACTACCAGGACGAGCGGTCTGCCAAGGTTGTGTCTGACCGGGTGTCTCAGACGCTTCAGGGAATAGACGCCAGCAAGGTTACCGCGTTCGATGATAACGAAAAACACGATTACTACTTGTTCCTCAACGATGCCTCAAACACTGTGTTGGTGCACCGGTATGAAATTGATGTGTGGCTCATGTACAAAGGCATTGGTCCGGGCAAAGTGGGAGACTATGTAAAATTTGCCGGGAAGGTCGATGGCACGCTATGCATTGTAAACTCATCTGGATACATCTTCTCAATGGATGACGTCCCTTACGACTTAACTTGGCTGGACACGATCTCTGGGGAGGAGACGCCTATCAAGGCTGTCTGGGAATCCGGGTATATGGATTTTGGTGCAGACTACATGCGTAAAAACAGCTCATATCTGTGGGTTCCCATGCACCCAGAACCGGCCAGCAGGATGACGGTAACATGTTCCACGGACAAGCGTGACCAATATGTCGAAAAGGTAATCGGGGCGAATTATATGGGGTATGGAAACGTGGACTATAATCACTGGTCCTACTCCTCGTCTCGCCGCCCCCGTGTGTTTCGAGTGAAGATCAAGACAAAAAAGTTCGTGTGGCATAAAGTCATATTCCGGGTGGACTCCCCTGGCAGCAGGGCAACAGTCCTTGGGTTTGATGTGGATGTAAGGACCGCAGGGTATGCGAAGTAGTTAGGAGCATTCCTGTAATCCGTAAAACGTGCCAATTGAAAAAAGAAGAACCTCAGGATAAGATTGAGATGCATCTTGGCGGATGAAACAACCCAATCAAACCGGAGGTTCACCATGAATTATACACAGAATAGCAAGATTGCGCAAGTCACAGAGAAAACTTTAGTTGTCGGCGTGGACATCGGCAGTGAGACAAACTTCGCCCGTGCGTTCAACTGGCGTGGACAGGAGTTGTCCAAGAAGGTGTTTCGGTTTAGCAACAGCCTGGAAGGCTTCCAAAGCTTTCTGGCGTACCTGGAACACTGCAAGAGTAACGCATCTGCCGAGCAGATCATTGTAGGCTGTGAGCCCACCGGGCACTACTGGTTTAACCTGGCCCGGTATCTGAAAACACAGCACATCAGCCTGGCGCTTGTCAATCCGTATCATGTGAAGCAGATCAAGGAATTGGATGACAACAGCCCCAAGAAGACGGATCTGAAAGATCCGAAAACCATCGCAAAGCTGGTAGTGGATGGTCGGTACAGTTATCCGTATCTCCCCGAGGGGATATACGCAGACTTGCGGGAAGCGGTCTCAAGCCGGGACCGGATCGTGAAGGAGCTGAACGCTGCCACGAACCGGATCAAACGATGGCTTAAGATATATTTTCCGGAGTACCTTACAGTCTATAAGATATTCTCAGCAGAAAGCGGCTTAACTGTGCTGGAGGTAGCACCGCTGCCGAAGGAAGTGGTAAAGCTAGGAGCAGAGGGAGTAAACCGTCTCTGGCGGGACAAGAAGCTGCGTGCAGTCGGCATGAAGAGGGCACAGACCCTGGTAGAAGCTGCACAGAACAGCATTGGTCTCGACGGCGGCGAATGTGCCCGCATGGAAATGCATCTGCTCCTGGAGGATTACAGGACCAAGGAGGCACAACTGGAAAAGGTCACAGCGGTGCTGGAAGCGGAAACACTGAAGGTACCACATGCCGAGAAGCTGCTCTCCATCAAGGGAGTAGGACTCATCACAGTGGCTGGATTTCTGTCGGAGGTGGGCGATATACGACGCTTCGACTCACCGAAGCAGATCCAGAAGCTGGCCGGACTGGAGCTCAAAGAGAACAGTTCCGGCAAGCACCATGGCAGAAGCTCCATCAGCAAGCGAGGTAGAAAAAGGCTGAGGAAGATTCTGTTTCAGGTCATGCTGCCCATGATTCGGAACAATGCCGAGTTCCGTGAGGTATACGAGTACTTCACAACCAGACAAAAGAATCCGCTCAAGGGCAAGCAGGCCATTATCGCAGCAGGCTGTAAGCTAATTCGGGTATTCTATGCCATCCTTAAGCGCGGTGTGGATTACGATCCGCAAAAGCTGAGAATGGACATCATCCGCCCGGAGCTGGAAGCAGCCTGACAAAGAAACCCTGTAACCGGGAAGCGTCCGCCAGTTCAATGGTGCCGGAGTACAGGAATGCAACATCAGCAAATACAGAGCCGGTAGCCGCAAAGAGTTACACCATGGGGCACAGACCCCGCGTAGGAGCATCAGCGGCACCCAACTGTGGACAGGCAGAACGAAGGAATTTAGGACGCCGCCGAGAGCGGATGATCCTGTTAGACATGGGAGGTTTGCTGCCGCAGGAAGAGTGGGTTTTACACAAGGCCGTCATAGCAAAAGCAAGGCGCTGCCTTTGGTCTACCCATTTATGCCTGTAAGCCGCACAATTCGATGAGATTTGATGCAGGTTGATGTCCACTGACTCTGAGTTCTGTTGAAAACCCTATCCAATAGTATCCGAAACAGCTCAATACGTGGCGAATTTGGAACTATTGTACAAAAATATTTAGGGAGGTCAGAATGGAAGAAGCGAAAAAGAAAACCGGAGAGGAGTACATCAATGCGATGTACGATTCGAAGTTAGCCGCACAGAATGCGCAGTTGAAGAAAAACTACGACAGCGCGATGTCTGACATTGCCAAAGAGCAAGAGGACCTGAATAGGAACGCTGACGAGGCTTCTCGTCAGGCATCTGTCCAGTCTGCCCAGGAGCGGCAGCGATGGGCCGAATCCGCAGCAGCCTCCGGTCTATCCTCCGGAGCAGATGCGCAGGCGAGACTGGCCCAGGGCAACCAACTGCAGAAATCCCTAACGGACATCAGCACAGCCAGGGACACCGGGGAGGCAGAGCTGAATCGGCAAAGGTCGAGGCTGGCGGATCAGTACGCGGCCCAGATAGAGGAGGCTAGAGCAAATAACGACTACGCCAGAGCAGAGGCACTATACCAAGAGGCGCTGCGCGAAGAGCAAAAGTATAAAGAGAAGGCATCCCTCATGGCTGGGGCAGGTGACTTTTCCGAGTACGGGAGCTACTATGGGCTTACTCAGCAACAAATGGCCACCCTAAGTGCAGAATACCAAAAGGCAGACAAGCAGGCAGTCGCCAACATTATGGCAGAGGCCGGGGAGTTCGGGCCGCTGCAGGAGCTATACGGCCTGTCGGATGAGTACAGAGCGGCGCTGGAGAAAAAATACAGCCGCACGGACCTGGAGGCAGCGGCGGCCCTCATGGCCCAGGCTGGAGACTTCTCCCTGTACAAGCAGTTGTATCCGAATCTCACAGATGAGCAAATTGAAAAACTCAAAAGCTATTGGGACAGCAAGCAATCTGCTGGCAACGCGGGGTATTCCGGATACTATGGGTCTTCGTATAGTGGGAGTGGGACTGAAGAGAGATTCCGGATTTTGGGCAGGGAGGGGACATATACGGCTGATGAAGTCGCAGAACTGGATGAAAAGTACTACGGAAATGGAATGTACAACATGGGACGTGACAAAGACGGGAACATAGTCATGCGGCCCTCGAAGCCGAGCGCGAATAAAGACAGATGGGTAGAACGTATGCGGAGTAATACCAAATATTAAGGAGGTGATGTTGATTGAGGCGGTCAATAGAGGACATCCTGAACAATAAATACAGCGAAGATTATGAAGAGGAACGGCGGAGGAAGGAGGAGCAGGATGCAGAGTGGTACAGGCAGCAACTCCAAAAGTTTCGGGAGGAGCAGGCCGCGCAGGGCACCAGGCAGCCTGCGGCAAATCCAATAGAACCCCCCAGGACCGACCCAGAAAAAAGGACAGATATGCGGAACATCATGGACCAGGCCATGCAAAGAACCATTCTGTCCAGAACAACTGGATACGATGTATCCCGTCTCCCAGAAGTGCTATCATTCGGCAATGCGGCATCCGCAGCGCGTTCTGAAATTACAAGAAAAAATCAGGAGCAAGAAAGGCTGCGCCAAATGGCCCCATCCCTGCAAAAAGAGCTGGAACGCCTGCAGAAAACGGAAATGGAATGGTACAGGCAGGAGGCGGAGAAAGGAAACACCTTTGGCAATGAAGGTTATGACCGGTATGTAACCGCCATAGACCCGGCAGGAACCAGTGAACACGGAAAGGCCAAAAAGCGAATAGACGAGATAAAAAATCTCCTGGCCAGGGAGGCCAACCCTCAGTCAACGGTAGTTGACGAGGACGCGGAACGCATGTACAGTGACATGCGGGAAATCGCCATGCTTCCATCTGAGCAGCGGTCCGCTTTGTACGCTTACGCCATGGCTGGAGCCGGGAAGTCTAAAACACTGGCACAAGGGATTGAGTCCGCAGTCAGAGCATCCGGGATGAAAAAATGGGACGGCGAGATGTCCGCTGCGTGGAGAGACTGGAAGAATCTTCCTGAAGAGCGCCGGAAGGAAGCGGTTGGGCGCCTCCGGGAGTTGGGAGAAGATAAAATTGACCAACTGGCAGAGTCGCTTACGAGGTACTATGACCAGGAAAAATCACTAGCAACGCAGGAAAAGGCATCCAATGCAACAGAGAAGAACGCATGGGGAACAATCGGTGCAAACCTGTTAAGCATCCCCCAGAATATCGTGGGAAGCGTAACCGGGGCCGCGAGCGCAATAAACGAATCCATTAGACGGTCAACGAGTGGATCAAACTACAACACCATGAATCCCAATCTACCCGGATACAACCCCAGCAAGTGGGCGGGAACTGTACGTGAAGAAACGCAGAATGACATACAAGAGGCTGTCCCGGGTGTCGGCGGAAAGGCTCTCGGGACCCTATATTCTGCTGGCATGTCTGCCGCAGATAATCTGGCTAGGGTTGGGCTTACCGGCGGGGCTGGCTCCCTGACACTGGCCGGACTGGGGTCATTCCAGAGCGGCGTGCAAGAGGCATCTGAGCGCGGGGCTTCTCCTTCCCAAGCTGTAGCAATGGGCGTGGCCTCTGGGGCCTTGGAAGTCCTTACGGAGAAGGTGTCCCTGGACCGGCTGCTCAACGCGGATGACCCCTCCACGATCAAAGAACTACTGAAAAACGCAGCAATCCAGGGTGGAGTGGAAGTGTCCGAAGAGGAGCTGTCTCTTGCCGGAAACCTCCTGGCAGAAGCGGTGATTTTGCAGAAAAACTCAAAGTCCAACCAGGCCCGTCAGGCATACATCGCGGCAGGAATGACGCTGGAAGAAGCAAACGCCGCAGTTCTGAACGATAACATAAAGGAGGCCGCCAGCACGGCGGCGGTGTCGTTCCTCTCTGGCGGAATGATGTCCGCAGGAGTCGGGGCAAAAGGGCTCCTGACTAGCAGGAGAGGCAGCAGCAACAGCGGTGATCCCGAAAACCCGCCCGCAGAACCTCGAAATGAGGCCGAATCCCCTTCCCCAAAATCAAACGAAGAGGCATTGAACCAGGCAATGCGGGACACGTTCAGACCGGCTGCTAGCGCGGGACCCACCCAGGAAACAATCAACGGGACTGTTGACAACACAGAATTTGGAGAGTACAATTCGGTTGCGAGTGATCCATCTGCCGCGTTTGGTTCGTCTGGTAAGACTTATGGGGAGGATAACTCGGAAATTGGCTACAGATGGGCTGTGGTCCCGGCTGATTCCTTGGTCACGTCTCATGACGAGTTTGGAGCCGCGAACGCCGCGTATCCTTCTGATTTGCAACCAAGAGACCGGTCACGGGCCGCGTCCCAATTGCAAGTCAGCAAAATCGCAAAGAACCTAACCCCGGCTCTTCTCGCAGAGTCCCCAACGGCTCAAAACGGAGCGCCAATTGTAAGGGGCGACGGGGTTGTTATTGGCGGGAATGCCCGGGCCCAAGCCATTTCCACTGCATACAAAAACGGCTCGGCCAACGAGTATGCAGAGTATGTCCGGAGCCATGCACAGGAGTATGGGTTGGACCCGCAGCGCCTTCCGGACAACCCTGTTCTAATCCGGATCCCGACCGGGGATGTGGACTGGTCCCGGCTGGCGTCGTCACTTAACAACTCAACGACTTCTTCTTATTCGGCTGCAGAGACCGCATTGAATGATTCAAAAAATATGGGAGAAGTCATTCCCATGCTGAGCGTAGACGAATCAGGGGACCTCAACGCGAAAGGAAACAAGCAATTCATATCTGCTTTTGTCGAGAAGGTTGTGCCAGAGTCAGATCGGGCAAGGGTCGTAACATCCAACGGGACCCTATCCCAGGAAGGGCTGTCTCGAGTCCAGAACGCAATCTTTTCTTACGCCTATGGAGATGAGGAACTTCTTACACGGCTCACAGAGAGCCTTGGGAATGACGCCAAAAATGTGACCAATGCGCTTCTGGCTGTAGCTCCACAGGTCGCCAGAGCGAGAGAGTCTGTCGCATCTGGGTCCCAATATGATGTAAACTTGCCGGATGCAGTCATTGGTGCGGTCCAGTTATTTTTGCGGGCAAAGAACGAGGGGACAACCCCTGACAACATCGCAGATCAAGTCACCATCGGAGATGGATACTCGTCAAGCGAGGTCTTAATCGCCAACTTCATTCAAGCGAATAAGCGAAGCGGGGCGCAGATTAGGACCATGCTTTCCTGCATCTTCGATGAGCTACAATCTCTCGGGAGCCCTGACCAAGACAGCTTGTTTGAAGAACCCACAACCATACGGACAGTGTTAGAGGGAGGCATAAAACGTTATGAATCAGAGACGGGAAGAGCCGCAGGAACTTTCGACGGGACGTACGATGAAAGAAGAGGACATGACGCTCCTGCAGCAAGCTCGAGAAAACGACAAACGGGAGGGGTCCCAGTTAACGATGATAATTCGGAAGGGGCTGGAGCGGTATATGGAAGCAATGTACGGTCCGGACTGGGAGGATTAAGCGCCAAAAACAAGGACGCCTCCACAGGAGCCGCCCCGAGAGGGTTTGACCCGTACACCTCCCTCCAGTACGAAAGTGGGAACAAACCTGACCGAAGAAATGACGCAAGGCCTATGAATGTCCCGAAAAGGGACGGGAATGGGAAGCGTGTCTCAGACTTCGTGGCGAACGCTTACGGGGCCAAAGTAACCCCAGATAGTTTCATCCCAGTCATAGAAAAAATGGTCACAGACGGCATTGTGGGGGCTGACACGAAAACCAACCGGGATACGTTGCAGAACGCCGCCAAAGAAGTTTCCTCTGGTGGAGAAGAAGCCATGATGTGGCGGATCTCCAAGGCTGCAGAAACCGGGGAAATTGGAGAGACTGAAATTGCTGCCGCTCAACTTCTGTACTCTAAGTACGCCAATAGTAAGGACCAAAAAAGCCAGGAGACCGCCGCCAAATTGTTCGTCGATATGACAGACATGGCCAGAGTTGCTGGCAGGGCCTTACAACTGCACAAAATGTTGCGGCAAATGACCCCGGAAGGGCAGCTATCTGCTGTAAAGGAGAACATAAACCGGTACTACCAGAAGAAATTCGGGAAAAAGATAGCAGAAGGCAGCATGCCAGAAACAATCCAGATCCCGGATTCCTTGTCACAGGAATACCTGCAAGAACTAAGCGGCAGTAGCAAGTCACGAGAGGTGTCCGCCGCAAACGCAGTGGGAAATAACATGGCGGATGCATCCGATGCCGGGAAGATCGATGCATTGTCCGCCATATACGAGTATGCTGCCGCGCAAATGCCTGGGACGCTTGACGAAAAGTTTGACTCCTGGCGGTACATGTCCATGCTTGGAAACGTCAAAACACACGTGCGAAATGTCATAGGAAACGCTGCATTCCGCCCATATGTGGACGTTAAACGAGCAATCGGGTCCGCGTTGGAACGGGCGCTCCCCAAAGAACAGCGTACGAAGTCTGTAATAGGGCTCGGCAAAAAGAGTCGGGAATTGCTATCTTGGGCAAAATCCGACGCGAAAAGCAAAACCGTGTCTGAGATGATGGAGTACAGCGGGAAGTCCGGTGATTCCGCGAAGTCGGAAATCCAGAAGTATCGAAAGATATTTAAGAATGAAGCCCTAAACAAACTGTCTAACGCAAACTCCAATGCCCTAGAGGCGGAAGACCTGTTCTTCAAGCGCTCTGCGTACGCATCCAGCCTGGCCGGGTTTATCAAGGCACGGGGATACTCCTCATCCGAAGTCCTGGATGGAAAGGTCCCAGATCAAATCTTGCAAGAAGCCCGGTCCTATGCGGTCAACGAGGCAATGAAAGCGACATTCAATGATTTGAATGCTTTCTCAAAGGCCGTATCTCAGTTCGGGCGGAAGAAAAGCGAGAACCGAGTAATGGAGGCAGCCAAGAAGGTGTTCTTCGAAGGTGTCCTTCCCTTCCGGAAGACCCCGGCCAATATCGTCGTAAGAAGCGTGGAATACAGCCCGTTTGGGCTTGTCAGAGCAGGGTATCAGTATTTTTCCAAGGTGCGGGACGGGGAGATGACCGCAGCGGAGTGTATGGAAACATTGTCTGCTGGACTGACCGGTACGGGCGTGTATGCACTCGGCGCACTTTTGGGAAGCCTGGGCGTCGTGAGAGGCGGAGAGCTGGGCGATGATGAGGACCGGACCGGGCACCAGGCCTATGAACTGGTCCTCGGAGATACCAGCGTCTCGCTTGATTGGCTCGCTCCCGCAGCCATACCGTTTTTTATGGGTGTGGAAACGCAAAAAGCAGCATCCGGCGAGTACGGAGATGATACGAGTGCCGTAACAGCAATTATTTATGGCGCTGGCAACGCAATGGAACCGCTACTGGAACTGTCGTGTCTGTCAAGTCTCAACGACTTGATATCGTCCGCTAGGTACACGGATGACGGGAATGAAATATGGAGCCTCATTATCAGCTCTGCCACCTCATACCTGATGCAGGCCCTTCCTACCGCGTTCGGCCAGTTTGACCAGGCGGCAGATAAAAACCGGAAGACGGTGTACACCACGTCAAGCGACCCGGTAGTAAAAGAGCTACAGCGGATTGCTGGACGAGCGTTCCAAAAGTTACCGGGAGATTTCTTCCAGGTCGAGTATGTAGATGAGTGGGGGCGGAAAGAGGGAAAGGGAAACTTCTTCCAGAGAGTTTTTAACGCTTTCTTGAATCCGGCCTATACATCAAAAATCAACGAGACTCCAGCGGACCAGGAGCTCTACAGGCTGGCTGCCACCACCGGAGACAGTCCATCTCCCAGGGACGCAAACCGCACGATTACAATCAAGACTCCAGACGGGGCCAAGAAGGTGGCCCTGACGGCGGAGGAGTGGCGCACTCTGGCCGAAAAGCAGGGGTCGGTGTCATATGACCTAGTGTCGAAGATGCTAGGCCAGGAGGCCTACGAGGGTCTCACAGACGAAGGGAAGAAGAAAGCCATTGAGTCTGCGTATGACTACGCCAGGGAGATTGGCAGAAAGGAAGCTCTCCCGGACCGGTATAAAGAGATGGATGCCGCGTGGATGGAGGACCTTGGCGGGGACATTGGAGACAAGGCCGTCTCCGCGATTCTGAAGCGAGCTGCCGTGTCCGATGTGGGGGCCCCCTCCGAAAAAACGTACGACAGGGCTGTCGAGGCAGGCTTCAGCACGGAGCAGATGAAAGCCGCATTCCGGGCTGTATCGTCTAAGCTCAAGGGGGTTGAGGATCCGACCAACTACGACAAGTACCGGGCGGTGCTGAGCGTCAGCGAAAAGAATGATGAAAAGTCATGGCTCAAGGTATATGGGATGACGGAAAACCAGCTGGCAGAAATGGACGAGCTGAAGCTTACCCCAGCGCAATACGTGGACATTCTGGACTCAAAAAGCCGCTTCTCCAGCGCGTTAGAAGACGTTACACAGGCATGGAAACAGGGGGAGTCCCCGGACCCAAAGCAGCTAGAAGATGCCTATGATTTCTACAAAAGCCTGAAGGGCGGAAAGACAGAGGCATATAACAACCTAACCAGCGCGGCGAAGGCCTACATTGCTGTCCGACAATCCGGAGAAGACTCTGGGCTATTTCTGCGGGTCTATCGGACATATCGGTACATCTCTGCTCAAGACAAGCCTGCAGCGGAGAAAGCCCTTGACTGGAATTATAACCTCGACAAGGTGGGAGTTCCAAATGGGCTGAAGTCATCCCTGCTAAGCACCCTGGGCTTTACGACTACCCTGCGTCAGGATTCCGGGAAGTACGGCGAGTTGACGGGGTCCGGACTGGAAGCGGACAAGGCTAAGAAAGTAGCGGACCTCATGCGCGGGTTGACCCCTGAAGACGGGAAGGACTCTGTAAGCAATGTCCAGAAAATGGAGGCTATCCACGGGATGGGGATGACGCCAGAACAGGAGGAGCTGACAATCCGGACTTACCTGCCAGATTCCATGGAAAAGGGCCTGAACAAAGCTATTGACATTGGAATCAGCGCGGGTGAATGGGTGGAGTTATATAGGGAGTACGCGAGAAATAAGGGGACGGGAAAAGGCCAAAAGGACCGACTCACAAGGTGGTGCATGGAGGAGTTTGGTGTAGACTACGCAACGGCAAGGGCCCTCGCAGACATCTATTTGTAAACGGCATTGACATCGGGGCCAAAACGTGCTATAGTAAATACGTCTCCAAGGAGGCGTGGAGAAGGTCAAATATATTTAGCTGCCTACCAATCCTTCCCCGCCCTGGCCTTGGTGTGGATTGAAACGAGCTCCTACCCGGGATAGAAAATGCCGATGTGATATGCGCATCGGCATTTTCTATTTTAAACGCAAAATTGCTCCATCCCCAGGATGTCCCCGGTGGATGGAGCAATTTTTCTTTGCGTGTTACTCCTCGGCGTCAAGCCGAATGATCGTGTGGTACTGCTTTTCATGGGCCTCCACTGCCTCATCTGCAGCATATGCGGAGACGTCTGCCACATGCATAAGCACATCCTCGGGATGGTCCGCATCCTCAGGCGGGGCAATGAGGCCGACTTCGCTCATGATTCTGGACAGGATCACAAGGATTCTCAACGACTCCTCGTGCATGTCCAGAATGAGGTCATTGCCGGACCCGCCACGCCCCTTCAAGACCCCACTTGCCACCAGCGGCGAAAGGGCCTCCAGGAAAGTATTGCTCGTGACATCACCGAGCGTTTTGTAATACTTTCCCAGCTTTTTCTCCACAGCGGCGCTCGCGGCATTGGACGCCGCAGTGTTGACCATCTCCCGAAACTCTTCCTTCGTCATGTTCTTGTCCTCCTTATTTGTGTTTGTGTAAACGGCGTTTCCTGCAGAATCATATACGCTGTATCCCACAGGGCACGCGGCTTTTGCCTTATCCAAATCTGCAAACGCGCCAACCTGGCTATCCTTGTCCGCCCAGGTGCGCCGCACCCGGTATAAGGGCCGGGCGCTAGCATTCATCTCATCGGAGACATCCTCCCTAAAGTCATCCATGGTGACGCCAAAGCGGCTCCACCAGTGGCCAACATCGGCGTGGTTGCTGGCGATACCCATCTGGGCCCCTTCTGCGTGACTGATTACCACACCTGGCTCCAGCGGGTTTAGGCCGAACTTCCGACACAGTTCAGCCGTCAAGGCGACAGCTCCCCAATAGACGGACCAAAAATAGTCCCGGTCTCCAAGATCATCTTCACAAATCTCAAAGGAAAGATGGGTATTATTGGCATCGCCGCCACAGTGCCAAGCCCTGTATTCCCAGGGCAGAATTTGATAGACTGCCACGTCTCCCGCCTTGGTCAGTCCGATGAAGGCGTGGACTGCCACATCCAGCCCTGGCCGGTTCCAGTCGTTGCCATTGGGATTGACCCCCAATGTGCCGTCATCCGGCTGCACGTAGCGCCTCAGGTTGGGGTTGTTGGCCCCGGTGGAATGGATCATCACCCCTCGGGGGCCTTGGTAGTATTTGGCATAACGGCTATCGCGGCTGCCGGGGGACTTGTTCATTTCCGCTTGATTGCGCCGGTAGCAGTCGTTGCGAGTGGCAAACTGCTGGTAGATTTGCATAGCTTATCCCTCCACCTCGGGCAGCCCAGCCACGCTGGTCAGGAGGCTCAAAAGCCCGGCCAGTGCAGAGGCAGACGCCACCATAATCCAGTCCACCTGGGCCAGTAGGGCGCTGGTGCCAATAGTGGCCACTGCGGTCTGTGCCACCGTCTTGATCGCTCGCACTCCGGCGGCCTTCAGCCAAATCCTCCAATTTTTCATAATCATTACCTCCCAAATTATTTGATAATCAGGGCCATAGCGGCCCCAACCAACGCGCTGACAATGCCGGTGATCATCGCCACGATAGCCGCGTCCCAGTGTTTTTTGGGGCCCTCCATCATGGCCTTGACATCTCCCTTGATTTCTGCGACATCGCCTTGCGTGTGCTCCAGATCTTTTTGCACGCCGGCCAAAGCGGCCACAAGCTTGTCCAGATTATCCTGGCGCTCCTCCATCTTGTCCAGGCGGTGGGTATTGCTCTTGGCCCGGCTCTCTACATCAGCAATAGCTGCCGCGATCTCATCGTTGCTCATGTCGCCACCTCCCACGCACTGGGCAGCGCAACCGGCCCATGCACAGTGGCATCCACCTTGCACCGGTAGCACTGCTCATCCGCCCAAATCATATACTCGCCCGCCTGGTAGGCATCGTGGGCACCGGAGGGCGCCACCCAAGGCAGTGCCCACTTAGCCGATGTGGCATGATATGGGGCCCATAGCGCCGGTACGGCCCCGGGGGCCCAGATCTCGTTGCTCGTACTATCGTGGGCCTGGCAGCAGCGCCAGGGCTGGCCAGCATGCACCCGCACATCGCCAATCGCGTACTTGCCGGGCTGCCACTCCTGCAGCAGGGCCATATCAGCGATCACATCATCAGCCGGGGCTGTGGGCGCAGCTGCGCGGGCCTCGCGGGCCGCCCGGAGGGCCATGGCCTCTAAGGCTTTGCAGATATCAGGCATTTTGCAATCCTCCTTCAAGGGCCGCCAAAATGGCGGCTAATTTTTCTTCCGTGGTGGGCTCGGGCGGCGTTTCTGCCGCCAGCGCCTCCATTTCTGCCATCTCCTCCGGCGTGGCATCTCGGCAAACGCCGTCTTTGCAAACTCTCATATTTTCGCCCCCCAAATTTTTACTGTGCTGCCAGCTCCAAACTGTGCCTTAGTGGGGTCGAGAGAGCTTAGGCCAAGCCCTGTGATATGGCCTGGCCCCGCCGCCTCTCCGGCGGACACAGTTGCGGCGCAGCTGGCACCTTTACTGCGCCGAAATACAACGTTACGCCCATTCAGCGTCCTGATTTCCCACAGCTGGCCCCATCCAGGATTTTCTTTGTACGCCGTTTTGCGCAGCATCGGATAACCCGACACGCACGTATTTACTCCGTATGCGTTTGCCCAGGTGGGGACGGTCATCCGTGCATGGGTGTTAGAAATATTATTATCAATGTTGACTTGCGCTGGCTGGATGTGCAACTCAAAATACATCTTCTTCAGCTGCAGTGGGGCCCCGCTTAAATCAGATGCGATTTCCCACACACCGACATCCTCTGCCAGCGTATACTCGCCTATATACTCCAGCTCGTCCGGCGCGTCCAACATCATCCACTTATTGTAATTGCTCAGGCATACAAATCTGTGCACCCCGGCTGTAAGGCTTGTAGCGCTGATTGGGGCCAGCGTCCGTCCGACTATCGCGCCGGTTACACCATTGGCGGTCAGAGTCGGATTTTCGGCTTCGTTGGCGTTAACAAACTCCACTGTGATAATCGTACCGCCTGCAACCGATCCATCAATGTAAGTTGCTTTTTTTGCAGCATCACATGCTGCGGTGGAGCATCGACCGAATAATGAGCCTACTGCGGGGAGTGTTTCCCACCGGGGGATTCCGTCTGAGCCAACAGTGGCAACTTTGCCAGCGTCCGAATCAAGCGGTGCGGCGGGGACACGGGTTGCTAGGGCGGATCCTACGATTTTGGCATCCGCGGCCTGTCCGCTTTGGGTCAGGGTGGCGTCAACGTTGACGGTGCTTGGCGCTACGTACGGATCAAGCAGGATAGCCGCGCGGGTGCTGCCCCGCATGGAAAAGTGGTGTACTGATTTCTTCAACGCAGATGCTGCCGGTGGCGTCAGATTGCCGGGGTGCAGGATTGTGTACACGGTTTGTCCGATCTGCAGTTCGGGGCCGCTCGCTGTATTACCTGGGCTTTTAAACTGCACTGCCAGTATAGCCCCATCAGCCGACGGGTCAAATCCGGCGGTAACGCCGGTAAGCACTTTCCGCTTGTCAGCTGCGTTGGAGTTGCAGATGCAGCTCCCCGACACCGGCAATTTGACTGCGCCGTCAAGTCCGTTGATCGTCGTGACGCCAGCACTGCCGCCAGTCGCGTCAGCTCCTCGGGGCAAGCCAAAACTGAGCACGGGATTGGCGGCGGTCCCGGTAATCTCAGCCGTGGCGGGACTTCCGGCAGGCAGTGTGGTCACCGTGCCGATTTGCAGGGCGGGGGTTGCGCCATCCAATATATCAGCGCTCTTGGGGCCCTCCGCATCCGTGATAGTCAGCCGGTGGCCGCCGGTGATGGTAGTGATGGATATGGTGGGGGATACGCCATCCTGCCCAGGATCCCCCTTCGGGAGCATGATTTGCTTGGTTTGCACTGATGTCATTCCCGATTCACTCGGATCAAAAGCAATCTGCATGATGTTTCTTTCAGATTGAGATATCTTCGGAATATAATATCCGCCATCCTTGCCCGGCGACCCCAAAATATTGGCCGCTGTTGGTGCCTCGCCCATTCCGGCCTTGCTGGCTGTCCAGGTGAGGTTGCCGTCTGCGTCCACAGAGGGAGTCCAGTAGCCCCCGTCCGCGCCAGGCGGCCCCGGCACGGGGGTAGTAGAGCCACTGCTCTGCTGCTTATCCAGCAAAATCCATGCGCCGCTGATCAACATAAAGCGATACAGCCCCGCAGTGATATCGCCCGGCTTAATCGGCTGCGCCGTGATGCGGTCCCGGATAACATATTCAATTCCATCATAATTGAGCCGGGGACTTTCTGCGGTATTACTATTTGTAAATCGCACCGCCAACACCGCGCCTATCACTGGCGCAAACCCGTCCACAAGCTCTGCAGCCTTGGCGGCGGTGCCGGCGGCGGTGGAGCAGGTGGTATATGCATTGGCTGGGATGGAGACATTCCCGGTTCTTCCATTTACCTTTGCAACGCCTGCCACTACATTCACATTGCCATTGGAGTCTGGCTTAATGCCGTTGACAGATTTTACCGCCCCGGCAGCTGCCGACTTGGCCTCGTCAATGGCCTCGTTGATGTCCGCCAATGTCTGATAGTTGTAGTAGTTGTTGGATGGGGTTATGCCTGCGGTGGGAGCCGCCTGGACGTGCACCACGAAATTAAATGTGGATATCACTGTGTTGCCACAAATGATAGCTACGTCCGCCACTACGTCCCCAGGGCATGTCAGCATTTGTGCCGCCAGTCGCACAGTGATGTTATCTCCGTCCAAGGTGCAGGCAGATAAGTTGTCCTCGGTTTTGTCGTAAATGCCACCCTTGCCGTCTGGCTTGCAAAATCGCACGATGCCTTTGGTTGTCGTGCCGGGGGGTGTAATTTGATTATTAATATTGGCTGGCACGCCCTTGTCGTACAATTTAATCGTAATCTCCCGGCTGCCAGCATCGCCTTGCTTGGCCATAACGCGGGGGCAAGGGCCATGGGAAGACATGTCAAGATTGATCGTTTGTTTGTTTGTCATTTGCTGCCTCCTATCTTGGCTTTGAGGATCTGGAAAAAAGAGCTGTTGCAATCCGTGATCTGCCTAAGCAGGATGCCGGTAGTCCGCTGGAGGCTCCGGGCCACCGTGCTGACGTAGATCTTATTGCGCTCGGGGTGGTGGGGATAGATGCGCTGCTCCCTGATCTGCACCAGGTGCCTTTGCTCCCTGTACGGGTCAATCAGCAAGATAATATCAAACATATCCATCTTAAAGCCACTCCACTCCAGCGGATTAAGGCTGTGCAAATCCACCACATCCAGCTCCCAGGAACGCACTGGCTGGGATGCCGCGTCTACTTTTGCCTGAGCGTCCTCCATCAGGCTTTGCGGATCCGTGTAGCGTTCATCTATCCACACCTTGGATATAATCTGCTTGGTGTACGATGTGTTTTGCACATAGTTTTTCTCACCGTTGACGGAGTAGATGCGCAATCCGTCCTTGCCGATAGGATACAGCCTGGTGTATAAATCGGTAGATTTGCCCTTAAACTCTGCCTTACGCAGGTTTACGCTCTCTACCGCGTAGGCGGTGGTCTGGCTGATTTTTTCCGGGACTATGATGGTCGCAGTCCGCGCGTTGGTATCGAAGCGCACGGCGTAGCCAAATCGATCCTCAACCTCAAGGACGATATCCAGGGGCGTTGGCCCCTCCATTTCGATCGATCGTTTTTTTGTCTCGGACCAGCCACCGTTCACCGTCCAGCCGCCGGGGCAAACCGCTCGGATGATACCGTTTGCCACAGCACCCCCGCCGGTGTTATATCCGATCCACGCCTCCGCCCGCCAAGCATCCAGGTCCAGTTGGCAACTGATATCTGCCGTCCGGCTTCCGGCGTCAATAGCCTTTACCACGTAGGTCTGGTTCTCCGTGGTTTCTATGATCCTGGCCTCTTCCCAAATTTTTTTGTACGCGGGGTCTGAGAGCTGCACCGTAAAATGCAATTCGTCTCGTCCATCCTCCATTCGTTGGATGTAGTAATCATCAGTTGCAATCAGCTCGCCACCCTCAAATTCTGATATCTCTCCAGCGGTGGTGTGGGGATCAATCCTGATTTTAAGCATAGCGGCCACCTCACAAAAACGTTGGAGTATACTGCATATACATCGGCACAGAGACCCTACCCCCCTCGCCACTGGCCAGGTATTTATACACAGATATCTCATTGCGTCCGGGGCGGAGAGCAGGGAAGTCCGTCCAACGCAGGGTTGTGGATATGATAGTGCTGCCCATTGCGTAAGTCTTGCGGATGCCATCCAGTACAATACTGCCAGTGGGTTTAAGGGGATATTCCCACGCCTTGTCGTTGATCACCAGGCGTACTCCATCTAAGGTGGACAGCGCGCCTGCAAACGGGAGCTCAATTTTGCAATCTGTCAGTGGATAGTTGCTGTGGCAAATTACAGGTGTGTCATCTGTAGTTGCAGTGTTGATCTGCAGATGTTCCGCCGGCCAGTGGCGCACTGCCCGGAATTGATACTCTACGGTGGCAATTACCTCACTTGCAATCACCGGGGTGCTCTCGGACAGCAGGATGGCCTGGTACAGGTACCCGTCCATAATGTCGATTTCCAGCGTGCCGGTACTCACCAGGGCGCTGAACGCAGAGATGTTGGCCGTCCATTCCCGCGGCTGCCCCCAGAAATCAATCCGGCACGTAAAGCGCCGCCCACCACGCCGCTGCTGGAGCAAGTGTATGGTATTGTGATCGGCTGCCCAAAAAGTGCCGGTGTCCACATCGCAGGCCGTGATTTCTGGCCAGGATTGCAGTTTTGCACCGAATTCGGACAGGTCGCGGCCTGCGAAGGTTACCGGTGTATGCATCTCACATCATCTCCCAATCCATTCTTTCTCCCATGTAGCGGGCGCTCGCTCGTGCAAATTCTCGGCCATCCAGATATACAGGCACTTCGATTTCGGCCTTAAGCTGGGCCTCCCCCCGTAGGATCACATTTTGCGCCGGCGCCTCAAAGTATGCCGCCTGGTGGATGGTGGGCATCGTGGCATCCCTGGCCGATGCCAGGAACTCCTTGGACGCATGCATTAGGGTGTTGGCCTGGCGGCGTACTGCATCAACCATCATCCCGGTTCCCTTTGTGATTCCCACAGCAATACCAGCTGGCCACCAATAGCCGATGTCTTTCTCAGCAACCTTGGAAGGAGAATTGATTCGTGCTACTGACCTTCCAGTCGCCCTTGCAGTATTGACGGCACCTGCTGCAGCGTCAGCAATCAAATATTCTCCATTTTTGATTCCTGCGGCAATACCGGCAGAGAACTGGTAGCCGATGTCCGTGCCAGAAGTATCGGCATAAGTCTCTAGGCTAGGCAAGTTGGTACCAATCGCCTCCTGCGTACTTGTGATCAGCTCCTCTCCAGATTCAGCGCCCGCGTCTTTAAAACCGTCTGCCATTGGGTTGATAGCCTCCAAGGTCTTCCGCACATTCTCCTTGGTGATCCGCTCGGATTCCGTGGGCAATTTCTTGTATTCGCCCTCGTAGCAGAGGACAGCGGTTTTTGCCCCCTCCTCAACGGAGTTCTGCAGGTCGATCATGCTACTTGTGTTGCCAGATAGCCACTCCTCCAGAACGCCGTTATACTCAGGCCCCATTCCGCGGACGTAGGCAATAAAGCCCGCAGAGAGCTCGTTGCCATATTGCACCTGCAGTTTGGCCAAATTGTCGTTCCAAGCCTTATACGTCTCCGTCCGTTGCTGCATATTCTTGATCATCGTCTCCATGTCGGACATGGATTTCTGGGTGATTTCGTCTGCGGCCCCTATGATGCTGTCGCGGTAATCTTCGATTTTTTTCTTCACGTCATCAGCGGTTACGCCGCTGTCGGCGAGCACCTCGGAGAAATTTGTGATGCTTATACCGGCACTTGCAAAAGATGCGTCGTAATTGGATAGCGCCAATTGGATTTCAGAGAGCCGCTGGGCGTATTCCTCAGATGCCGCGGCCTGCTCTTGCGTTGCGGTAATTTGGGCTTGCTGGCCGCTGGTGTCGCTCAAGGAGTTTTTGTATTCCTCCCATGTGTGGGTCATGTCGTCTACAGCAGCCTGGTTTTCATCTAATGCCGTTTTGCTCTCAGCTACTGCATCGCCATACGCATGCTGCTGGTCGGTGTTGTCCCTCAGCGCTTGGCTCAGTTCCCCCTCCTCCGCCGTCAGCCCGTCAAGCTGCCGCTGGTATTCAGCCATTTTGGCCCGCGCTTCCTCATAGCTCAGGCTACTGTCGTTCATCACGTCATTCAATTTGGCGCTGATGTCCGCTTGCCTTTTCTGATTGGCAGCCAGCCGATCCAGCAACGGGATTTCATCCTTTTCCAACATGGATAATTTTGCTTGATTTTTATACAGTTCAGCTTTTGCCTCGGCCCACGCTTCCACAGTTTCTTTGTACTGCTTCTGCACAGCCTCCGCTACAGCCTGATCTTTCAGCGCCTGGATGTGGTCGTAAATAGCATCCGTGCCGCCCTCTACCAATCCGGTCTGCTCATCAATGGATAAGTTCAGCTCTGGCATCAGGGCGTTCAAGGCATCCACGGTCATCCGATACTCTTCTTGGGCTGCTGCCGTTTCCAGGCCTTGGACTTCCAGTTCAACTAGGCGGTCCACGTAGTTTCTGGCTGCATCCGCTGCGCCAGTGATGCTTGCGATTGTGTCGTCTGTTTCCGCCGATGCAGCAGATATAGTTTCTCCCAGTGCGCGGGAGGAGGTGGTCAGATCGTCCACGCTGATTTTGGTGTCGTCGCACTGGGCGCACAATGTGCCAATGGCAACAACCAGGCCGGCAACCGCAGATGCGATAAATAGCGCAGGATTGGCCGCCATGGAGATATTCAGCGCATCCATGGCCGCTTTGGCTTTCTGGGCGATCATCAGCCCGCCGATCGCTATGGTCAGGGTCCCAGTTGCAGCTGTTACGCCGGTGATAGCCGCCATGATGGCCGGGCTCCCGCTTACTATTTTCGCAGCCTCTTCCAGCACATCAGTAAGCGCGCTCTTTATAGCATCCAACGCAGGGCGCAACCGATCGCCGGCAGCAATGCCAAGGTTGGCCAGAGAGTTTTTGAATCGCGTGTCGATAAACTCGCTGGTGGTGGTCATGGTCTCATAGGCATCCTTGGTGGTGGAGGTAGCGCCGCTCATTTCGCGCTCCATCTGGCCCAAGACGTTGTTAAAATCGTCAAACCCCTGTACTGCCAAAGCATTGGCTGCTTTTCCTGCCTCCTGGGAGCTCCACAACTGCATCAGCGCCTCGCTGTCGCCATTGACGGATTGCATCAGCACATCAAGCACGTCAGCCAGGGACCAACCATCCTTCATGAGCTGGCCAAAGGATTTACCGGTCTTTTCTTGTATGATTTTGCCGACATTGCTGCTGCTCTTGCCCAGCTCGTTAAGCATGCCAGACAGATACGTAGTGGCCTCTGCGGTTGCAATGCCGCCCTTAGTCAACTCCACATAAGCTGTAGACAGATTTTCCAGGTTGACGCCATAGGCAGAGCCTGTGGAGATCGCCTTACCCATGGAGGCGGACAACTCGTCCACGGAGGTTTTGCCAAGGTTTTGCGTTTGGATCAGGACATTGCTGATGCCGGTTACCTTATCAGCGGACAAGCCATAAGCATTGAGTGTGGTGGTCAGTACATCCGTAGCGTTACTCAGACTCGTAAATCCGGCCACGGATAATTGGTTGGCCTGATCGACAAAATTGGCCGCATCAGCCGTAGCCACGGAGCCAGATATGGCCTGGTATACGGCCTCGGATACATCTGTGGCCGCCATGCCGGAGGCGGCGGACAGATCCAAGATATCCTTGCGCATATCGCCCACGGATACCTGCGTAGCGTCCATGATGGTTTGGGTCTTGGCAAATGCGGCGTCAAATTTTGTGGATACGCTGACTGCGGCGGTGCCCATGGCCACCAGAGCGGCGGTTACGACGGCAGCCGATTTACCGGTGCTCTCCAGTGTTTTTTTAAATTCACTATCATCTCCGGTTATCTTGATAATAACCTCGCCATCACCTTTCCCAGCCATGATATCACCTCTCCTTCCGCCCCAGCGCCTGCTGCAGCATCCAATTGTTGTACTCCTCCAGCGTCATTGGCGTCTGCTTGGCCGCCGGTTGCCCGTGCTCATCAAGCTGGTACAGCCTCCGCATCTGATAATAATGCTCCCGCCGGGTCTTATCCTTGATTTTGCCGGGCTCCGTGATCCGGTACTGCACCCGATCCTCAAAGCTATGGGTCAGCAGGCCCTCCAGCAGGGCCGTAAAACGCCACCAGTGCATGGTGGTCGCAGACAAATCTATGCCATAGGCCCGCTGGAACGCCGCAAAGATTGCTCCGGCATCGGCAAGGTAGGAGTAGGGCATAGGCCCATCCTTACCGCTGCTCGGCTTATCCTCTGCACGCCGGTAAAAGGCGTTTACAGCCTCTTGGGCCGCTGCAAAATCTGCTGGTACCGGGCCCGGGAACCAGATATCCAAAAGCCGCTGTGGCGTCAAGGAGCTGTCCATGGCGGCCATGCTGTAGGCAATCCCTGCCCGGTAATCAGTCCGGATAGGGTAGACCCCGCCGTCTACCATCAAGGCATCCGGCGGATCCCACAAGCTGGCCTCCCTCAGTGGGAGGCCGCCAGGTTTTTTGCCTTGCCCTCGCCGTACGCCCGTACAATGCCGTTGTACAGGGAGAGCAGGGCATACCCATCTGCATTATCGGCTTTGGCCAGGACCTGCTCTGCGATGTCGCGGCCAATGAGGATATCCACAGCACGCCTGTACTTGGCCTTGCGGCCCTCAGGCGCCGCTTCCTTGCTGCCGTCCATGATCAGATTGGATGCGTCCAGGATCTTGGCATCCATCTCATCAGATGCGATCAGTGTCACGCAGATGGGGTCTTCTTCAAAAAATTGGACCGGGATAGCCCGGTCCGCAAACGTGAAAAATTTAGCCATGGTACGCCCTCCTTATGCAGCAGTAGAGTATGTGTACTCCGTGGGGATAGCGCAGCTCTGCAGCTCCACTTCGATGTCAGCAGTGGCGGACGCAGCGCCGGCGCCATCCTTTTTTACCAGGATGGTGACAACGCCCTGCTCGCCCTGCTTGGTTCCGGCGTGGAAATACACATATTTCCGCTGGACCACGGACCCCTTGCCGTACTTGATGGCAAAGCTGCACACAAAGTCCTGGAACGCATCGCCGATCAGTCTCTGCCCGGTGACCGTAAAGGATCGCTTGGTGCTGGTTTTGACAGTGCTGTCGCCTTCATAGATGTAGGACTTATCCTCACTGGTAGGATTCAGAGTTGCGCCCATATCCTCGACGTGGGGGCCGGCAATCGCATAGTCTCCAACGCTGGTAGCCTTGCCGTCTTCGGAGCAGTCCATGGCGAACACCATGTCCCGGCCCACGTACTCGCCGGTTGCCTCAGCGGCGGTCAATGCCGCCATGTATTCACTCAGTTTCACGCTTTTTTGCCTCCTGTAAATATGTCAGCCGCAGCTGCACTTGATATCTCGCCGTCCCGTCTGGACTGACGATGTAGGGGTAGGCCGTGGACGTGATTTCCACGTCACGGACCTTTTTGCCAGGACCTAAATTGGGCAGATCCCGGAAGAATTTCTTGCTCTCCAGCCAATCTGCCAGGCCGTCAAATACGGCCATGTTGGCCTCCTGGCCTCTCAGATCCTGGCTGTGGTAGGTCCTGGTGGACAATGTAAATTGGCACTGCCGGACGCTGCTGCCGTCCAGATAGGTCTTGATGATCGGCTCACAGGGTACGGCGTCGATAGAACACCGGTCGACTTCCCGGGGGAGGCAATTAAGCTCTAATCGCTCTGCCCCCCAGCCTGGGTAAGCCTGGAAATAGTCCCGAAGAATCCCGATGATACTCATTTCAGCAGCTTACCTCCCACATAGTTTGCAAGGTTCTGGGCCAGCACCTCGCCCTTATCGGCCAGCATCCGCTTATCCCACTGCGGCCCCCGCATGGGGGCACCGTGGTACTGCAGACTGGCCCCGGTGTAGCGCTTGGGGCCACGAGAGAAAAAGCCTACAAGCTGGCCGCCTTGGAAGATGGGAATATTGGGTCCCATCACCTTGCCTGCATACTGATAATGAGCATAGGGGCCGGGGTAGGTGATGGCAGAGCCGTCCTGGGCAATAGTTGCACTATTTTTGAGTGCACCTTGCCGGAAAGGCACATAGGGATCACTGAGGCGTGCCACCTCTGACGCCAGATAATACTGAGCCGCATGGCTGGGCCCCAGGCCCCGGCTTGCCAGGATTTGCGCCGGGTCGATGTCGGCTTTGACTTTTACCTTCACGCACCCACCACCTTCACGTGTCGCAAAAACACGCCTTTGCGATTGTCGGTCACCTTGGTCACCCGGAAATGCTGTAGCCCCTGCAAGTCCTTGTGTCCTGTGACAGCCTGGACGGCCCCCAGGACCATAACGTCCCCAGGGGCAGGCAAGATATCCGGCACACGCTCCTCTGGGATGTGGACTACGTAGGAGCTTGCAGGGGCCTCTCCGCTCTCGCCCAGATTGTCACCGTCTGTAGCCTGCCAGCTGCAGCCGTGAATCACGATGCAGGGGTACGTGTCACCGGCCGCTGTGGCCACGTGGCGGATCAAGGTGACGATTTTGTTGCAATCCAGCATTAATACACCCCCTGGTACAAAAGTCCTGTGTTGCCCAGATATAGGGCTGCAGAGTCGTACAGCCGCCTACTGTCGGATTTGTTGCCTCGAGAGATGGTGATACTGTGGTCCCCGTTGGTCTCGGATGTCACCGCCCCCTCTTCGTTGCGCCGGTACGCCTCCACTACCGCGCAGCAAGCAGCCGCAACCCTGCCTTGCAAAGGGTCTCCCTCCGCCAAAGCGCCCACTCGACCAAAGGTGATTTGGTCCAGGTAGGCGCTGGCAGGGCGGACGTGCCGGAGAAACTCATCCTCGGTCATAGTACCGCAGTAAATGTTTTGGTAGTAGTCGTAGGTGGCGTATAGCATGGCGGCCACCTTACGCCGGGATCAGGGTGATGGGCTTGTCCACAGCGGCGGATGCCACGGTGACGCTCTCAGCCACAGTCTTGTAGCCGGGCTTGGTGATCTTAGCCGTGTAATCTCCGGCTCGCAGATTAAACACCGCCTTACCAGCGGAATCGGTCTTGATCCGTGCTCCAGCCACATCCACAATGGCATCCGCCACAGCTACAGGAGTGCTGGCGTTGTCCTTTACGGTAAAGGTCACCGCCTGAGTAGTTGCTGCCGTTGCGGGTTCCAGATAGGCAAAGGGGCAGCTGGTGCGGTCTCCGTCCATACGGGTTGCAGGATTGGGCAGCGCCCAGCCCATCCGGAAGACCACCCGCAGCGCAATCATGTCCTGCTGGGCCAGATTGTAGACGATGTCCTTGGTTTCGGGGTTCTGGATGACGCCCTGGTCCAAGATCTTGACGGTGATATCCTGGCGGATGGCATAGACGGCCTGGGAGAAGTCGCCCACGATCAGCTGGGCAATGGACTGGTCGAAGCTTCCGTTCTGAGGGAAGTACATGGGCACGCCATCCAGGGCGTACTGGGTGGACCCTTGCATATCGGACTTGAAAATGGGGTGGCCGTCTGTGCCCTTAATGCCACGCAGCTTAGCGCGCATGCCCATGGCGGACAGCGCGCCGGTAACCATACGACCAGACTCTTCCACCTTGGCGATGACACCGCCTTCTCCCGCGATGAGATCATAGTAATTTGGGGTAGATCCGGGCGCCACATTGTTGCCAGCCTGCCGCGCAGTGGTGATGATATCGGCCCTCCAGCTAGCCGGGCGATTGACTCCGAAAATCACGGCGCTGTCCACCCGCTGACCAATGGCCTCCATGATGCGGGGCTGAACCTCACCCAGGATATCAAAGCTGGAATCTGCCACCACTGCCTCGGGGATGGGCACGATAACAGCCAGCTCCTCGGCGGTCAGATAGATGTTGTCCCAGGCTTGCTGGCTGGTCTGCTTGAAGCCAGTGTCCCCGTTGACCCAGTAGGCCATGGGCAGCATGTCCAGGACGGGGATTCTGGTCTGCCGACTGGTCATGTTGGGCAGTTTTCGGGCCAGCTGCATGAATACGGACTGCTTGGGCGCGTCCTGCTGGATGGTATTGATGAGCTGCTCTTGAATAAGCGCTTCTGCGTTTTGGCGGGAAATCATGTTGGGCATAATGTTTCTCCTTTCTTATTCGCCGTGGGCAAAAAATGCCCTCAGTGCTTGGTTGGCGGCGTCGTTGGAGCCGGATCCGCCAACGGGTCGGGCGTTCTGGTGGCTCAATCCGGTAGCTTTCTGGGGCGCAGGGGCTTCAAACAAAAAGGCCGTGTCCTCGCCTTTTTGCATGGCGTCCAGTTGTTTTTCCAGGCCGATCACCTCGCCGCCAGCAAAGGACAGCTTATCCCGATCCAGCAGCGCCATAACGGCTCTGGCATTGCGGGGATGCGTAGCAGCAACTGCTTTTTCCAGGGCAAAGTCAAACTGCTGGGCTTCCAGCTGCTTCTGTGCTTGCGCGGCTTTATCCTTCCAACTTGGATCGTATCCTTCCAGCTTTTCGTTGGCGTCTGCCAGCTGACTGGTCAGAGTTGCTACCTGGCCTTGCAGATTGTCCACGTCTGCTTTGGGCACATAGGCACCGCTGGAGGCGTCGACCACCCGGTAGCCTTTCTCCCTCGTGGCAGCGGCCAGCTGGTCATATGTCAGCGGGCCGCTGCCAAAGAGATCTTTCAAAAATTCCATATTTTTACCTCCTGTTTGCAAAATAGGCATGAAAAAAGCACGGTGCGCAAATCGCACTGTGCTTGAATCATTGTTAAGATATTCAAAATTGCTGGAAGCTGATACTGATACCGTTCGGGCCGTTGTGCCAGGTGGCAAAGGTTATAAATTCATTCCACACTTCCTGGATGTTGCCGCCCAAGAATTCTTTTTCAAATTGGCCAGCCTTGCCTTCTGGGATCAGCCAACCAGACAGGTCTTCTCCGGACAGGCCTTCGGTTTCCAAGTCGCGGCCCTCGCCGCAATCCAAGAAAAACACACAGCCCTTCCTTTTCGCGGCAGACTGGATAATCTCAAAAAACTTCTCAAATTTGCTGTCCTCTTGCTTTCTTAACCCGCGCATTCTCGGCACCACCTTTCAGTACAGTGACAAATTCGCCATTTTCCCTCGTAACAACTACATCGGACCCCTTGATGTGGAATAAGACAGCCTCCTCCTGGCCACGCCACTCTCCACCAACCTTTTCATCTGCGTGGTCCACAATGTCCAAGATTACTTGTTTCATCTTGGCTCTATCTTCTGGCGTTCCGGCGGATAGGCCGAAGTCCGCAGCGTGCTTTCCTACCTTTTTGCCAAATTGTTTGTCATCAAAGGTCACTGACCGTATTTTATCCTGTTTCTTTGGATTTGTAAATGGTTTTCCGGAGATTTTTTCACGCTCATATTGCTGCTTTAGCCCGGTTTGCCGCAAAAAATCAGCCTGTGTATCCCGCCATTGGCGTAGTTTCCCGGTAGCTTCGGACGTATCCAGGCCCGCAGCGTCTATAGCAACTTGCTCTCGCTGCCACCGGCGTATCTGTCTCTCGTTGTATCGTTGGATCTGTGTGGCATCATACTCTGTCAGTCGCTGCCCATTGTAGGTGTAATCCTTTGCATTGTATTGCTCTAGCTGATCCTTGCTGTAGGCCCTGGGGGCGCCTTCGAAATAGGGATGATAGCTATGGCGGCAATTCCAGCCGCCCAAGCCTGCGCCAGTGCCGTAGCCAGTTGCAGCCCGAAAATCCGGATACTTGGTAGACTTTCCGGACCGGCTGAAAATTTGCCCCTGCCACTCTGCGTGGGACGGGCGGGCTCCGGCATGGGCGGTAGTCTCTACCAGGTCGCAGCCCATCTCGTCTGCCAGGCTCCACTGCAGCTGCAGGGCTGTCTGGTTGGCCCCAGTCACTACTGCGCGTCGGACAGCCACCTCCAGGCTGTCTGTGTGGCCAGTGGGGTAGCGAATGGCCTGTACACCAGCTTTAGATAAGTCCTTAATGGCGTTGCGGATAGCGGTGCTGTAGTCGATTGCGCCGCTCCGGATGTCCACCCAAGCGCGGTCCAGAGCCCGCTCAAATTGCTGTGATGCGGTTTTCGCTGTGGTCTTGGCTAGGTTGCGCATGGTGCCTTGTGTGGCCTTGTAACCAGCGTTGAGCGCGTCGCGCAGCCGCTTGCTGCCTTGGATGCTTGGCGACTCCAGGCCTGCGGCAGTGTACTCAGCTGCATCGCTTTCCAGCGCTTTGGTACTGGCCTCCTGCATCATTTGGCGTAGCTCCTGATCGGATTTGCCGGTGGTTTTGGCCAGAGCGTCCACAATCTCATCATGGGTCCGTCCAGCCTCTCGCAATGCCCTCTTTTGGTGCTCTGCAGCCGGGACCCAGTAATCGTAGGCTGCCAAACGTCTGGCCATGTCGGCCAAAATACGCAGCTCCGCATCACAGTACAGCCGCAAAATGGCCTCCGGCAGATCCCGCAAATACTCCGGCGTCAGCATCGGCCGTCACCGCCAAATCTTAATTCCGGCCCTGCGTCCAGCTCTGCGGCCATGGCTCTGGCTGTCTTCTCGTCTTCGCCGTACCAGCGCCTTCGATATTCCCACTTGGCCATCAGTCCGTCTCGGACGTCCTGCCGATCCGTGGCGCGTTGGGTGTCGCTATCCTCAATGATGCTGTCATCGAAGTTTACTGTCACCTCTGGCGCTTCAAGCCCTAACAGGGCTGCTACGGCGGTGAATAGGCCGGCTAGAGCGTCCCGCAGGAGCAATTCGTGCTTTTTCAAGCTCTGGAATAGGTCGGATTTTTCGCTGACAACCTCAGTGGCCGTTTTGACTTGCCCATCCTGGAAATTGTACCGGTCTTTGCCCATACCGCATTTGAAGGACAAAAGGTTCAAGGCCGTTTGAATTCCAGCGTCATGGGCCTGGTACCGAATCTCCATGTTGTGCTCCTGGATCTTGTTGTCCTGCCCCTCTGCTGCAGGCACGGCGAAAAATTCCGTGTCATTGTCATCGAATACCGGGGTAACCGTCCCGTCTTGCTCCATTTGGACCCTGGCCATGGACATTGGAACAGTGATGCGCTTCCGGCCAAGCTGGAACTCGTTGCAGTAGGAATCATATACCAGATCCAGGCCCTCCAATTGCGGCAAGGCATTGGCATAGACGGAAATGCCCATGGGGCAATCAGGATCTAAGTTGTTGGCAATGTTGGGACGGATGATCTGGAACAGCGGAGTAGGGGAGCCTGTGGAAGACCTTGTCTCTACCCCCGGTGGCAAACCAATCTCAGTCAGCGCTTCTCCGATACGGCGAAACATATGATTCTCCACCACATACTTGCCGTTTTCCAGCAGATGGAGGTTGAGGTACACATGCCGCTCCTTGCCAGATGCCGTCTCGCTGGCAAAGGCACACTGCGTAATTGTCAAATTATCCCAACTCAGCGGATAGATCATGTCCGCCCGAATATAATCAATTTTGATCGCCCCATCGGCGTCCTTGCGCTCCACAAGGGCACCGGTTCCCATGGCGAAAGCCATTTCCAGCAGCTGATTGCCCCGGACCCGGAACTTGTTGGCATCCAGTACATCCCAAACGCGCTTATCTGTGGATTTTTTTCCACACATGATCTCCACTTTTTCGTTCAGCGCCAGGTTTGCCCAGTCCTCCGTCACAGTTTTAGCCATGGCCAGAGATCGGCGGGACCGGCGGAGGCGGACCTTGCCATTGTACTGCCGGTAGTCGTGGAACTCTGGCACCCGGCCCTGGTACCATTTGCGCCACAGGGCAACGGAGCTATAAAACTCATCCGGTACGCAGTTATAGCCTTTCGACCTCAAATATTGCACAATTGCATTCATGCCATCACCTCTTCGCACTCAGGTACAGAATGTCGCCTTGGACTGTCTCTGCGGAGTACTCCATGCTGTCCAAACTATCAATGTTGGTACTGCCGTCATCCAGGCGCTTGTCCTTTGTGGGATCCTTGGAGTCATACACAGCCTGACACATGGCCTGGATGGTAGCTTTGCACTGGGAGCAAACCAAAAAGCGACCCTGGGCAATCAGGCTGTTGTAAAACATAATCCGATCATTGATAGGCCCCTTGATGGCGTTGCGCACATCAATGCCCAGGCCGGACCGGGTAGCGGCAATGCGCAGACCCTGAATCAGCGTTTGCTCTGCGCTGTCGCAATAGGCCTCATATACCCGGTATTTGTTCTTGGCACGTCGGACAAAGTCCACAAAGGCCACTGCCAGCTCCTCCGGCGACAGGACGCCGTCCCGCTTATTGTTGTGGTAGTACTCGTCCAGGACCACCACAGACTGCATACCAGGTGTAAATCCGGTCAGTGTAAAAGCATGGGCAGAACCGGTCCCGCCAAAATCTACGCCGATTACAGCGTACTGGATGGCCGGCGGATCATCCAGCGTGTACTTGCCAGGATCATCCGCAAACTGTGGATATACAAGCCCGTCCGTCAGCGCCCACTCGCCCAAGACAAATCGGCGGTAAAACACGCCGGTAAACATCCGCTCATAAAACTCCCGCTTTTGCGGGGAGAGTGTCAGATTGTCGGACATCCGGAAATGCAGATAATAGATACGCTTTTCGGCCGCCTTATCGATCAACTCGGTTTTGACATAATGGGCCGGGCTTTCAGGATTGCAGTTGAGCCAGATTTTTGCGCCCTCCACGCTGCACCGGCCGAGCATCTGCTCCACGAAGGACTGAGGGAACAGGGCTACCTCGTCCGCCAGGGCGCCGGCGGCTGTCAGGCCCTGGAGGCGGTCCTGGCTCCGCTCGTTGTGGGCGTCATAGAGATAATACGTGTTATCTCCAATCTCCAGCCTAGCCTCGTCTCCGGAGCTGACATAGGTATATGGCAGTCCCCAGGCCCGGAGGATTTCCAGTGCTGGACCGATGACATTGCGCTTCAGGGCCCCTACGGTTTTTCCGGCTAGGATAAAAGTTTCCCCTTGGAATGATTCCAGGCTCCAGCGGAAGAAGCCGCAGATCATGGCTACAGTCTTCCCAGACCGGATTGCACCGTCAGCGATGACCATATCACAGTCCTGGTGGGGGCTGCCAGGCTCATACCAGCACATCAAGCGGCGCTGCTTTGGGGAGAAGGGTTTGAAGCGGAATCCTTTAGTCTTCTTCGGCATATAAGGCCTCCACTTCTTCCTGGCTGGGTTTAGTTGCTCGAACAAACTGCTCCAGTGCGTTTTGTCCTGCGGCGGATTGCTCAGTCTTTGTGCTATAGCCGTGCTTGCTCATCCACAAAGGGGCCAATTGGGTAGGAATTTGCCCCGTTTCGAATTTTTCTCTAGCATCAACCTCGCATTCTTCCTTCATGCGCGTAACAATGTCAACGTATCGTTTATCGCCAGCATAATTTTTATAAAACGCCGCCCTAGAGAGCCCGGCGAACACGCAAAAGCCCTCAATGGTATAGGTGATACTCCTCCTCAGCTCTTTGCTCACGAACTCGCTATTTTTCGAACTGAAATCATGGGTCAGAACCATCCGATTATTGCATTGCGCCTTAAATGCTTCCCAAAGTTCCGCCATTTGCTTGGCGGATTTGATTTTACGGGGTCCGCCCATCTGCGCCACCACCTTTCTAAAAATTTCCGAAAATAAGTCTTGACAAATACGCATTCA
>ERZ772812.404-NODE-404-length-39936-cov-6.932248_pt1 | contig 39936 bp, 48 predicted proteins | sample MGYA00511343_ERZ772812 | MGnify/ENA primary metagenome ERZ772812 (study PRJEB29015, sample SAMEA2737706) | human gut metagenome | biome: human gut; feature: human-associated habitat; material: faeces | place: China | collected 2012 ...
TTTTTTAGCGGCAGTGGCCGCTGGCCGCAATCCTGCGGCCTAATAAAACGCTTTTAAGCGTTTTATTAAAAACTCGTATAAAACGGTTTTAACCGTTTTATCGAAAACTAGTATCAGGCCGTTATCCATTGGAAACAGTCTGAAGGCCAGCCGCTTCGGCTGGCCTTTTACGCTTTGGGATGGCACTTTTCGTAGACGGATTTCAGCTTCTGATTGACCATGTGGGTATACATCTGAGTAGAGGAAATATCGCTGTGACCCATCAGCTCCTGCAAAGAGCCGAGGTCGGCGCCGTTTTCCAGCAGATGCACCGCGAAGCTATGCCGCAGGGTGTGGGGCGTAATGTCCTTCTCGATGCCCGCCTTCTCCTGATAGCTCTTGAGGATTTTCCAGAAGCCCTGACGGCTCATCCGCGCGCCGCCCACGTTGACGAACAGCGCCTGCTCTCTGGGGTCGTCCACCATGAGCAGCCGGACTTCCTTTAAGTACACGCTCAGCGCCCGGAGGGCAGCGGGATACAGCGGAATGACCCGGGATTTCTTGGCGCTGGTACACTTGAGAATGCCCAGCTCCAGATTGACGTCCTCCACGTTCAGGTCGATCAGCTCCGTGACCCGGATGCCGGTGGCGTACATGACTTCCAGCATGGCCTTGTCCCGCAGTCCCTTGGCATCCACGCCAGAGGGCTGCGCCAGCAAAAGCTCCACTTCCTTGCCTGTGAGGATCTGGGGCAGCTTCTTCTCTCCTCTGTCCACGTGAATCTCCCCGCTGACGGGGGATTCTTCCAGAAAGCCGGTGGAAATGACATAGGCATAGAAATTTTTCAGACTTGCCAGCGTCCGGGAAATCGTAGCACCCGACTTTCCTTCCACGCGCTGATGACTCAGGTAGTCACTGATATTCAGTTGGGTGGCATCCAGAATGTCCGTATGCTCGCTTTCCTGCAGCCACTCGGTGAACTGCCGAATGTCCCGCATGTAGGAGCAGACCGTGTTGGCGGATGCCTGCTTTACCTTCGTCAGGTAAGTTTCATAGGCGTGAATCAAGTCCAGCATGAATGAGCGTACCAATATGTCCTTTCTACCCGTGTATCAATCTCGCCAGAAGCGGCGAAACCAAGCGAAAATCAACGCTTCCGATCAGTGCGCATAAGCAGAGCACGCAGGCGGCCTCAAGGCCGTCAAAGCGCCTGCGCCCCGTCAGGTGCCGCAGCCAGTACAGGTACATAAGCGGCGAAGCAAGGCTGGCACTGAAAACGAGAAGCCACCGGACAAGCCATCCGGCGGAGCCGCCGCACCGCATCACGCCGAGAGAAACAAAGGAAAGCACGAACGCGTCCCCAAAGCTCACGATCAGAAGCAGCCACGGCTCGGAAATATAAACCGCAAAAGCGGAAAGTAGGAAAGGAAACATGGTCACGCCCAACAGGGATACGATCGACACGGGCCGCGCTGCGGCGCCGCGCATCAGAGAATTCAGGGAATCCCCTGCCGCGAGACAGGCAGAAGCGCCGGACAGAAGTCCGGCTATCCAGCAGAATGCAAGAAACAAGAAGCAGTACTTGCGCCACCAGACGGGCATACTCCGATGGAAAAGCTGTGCCATGAGACGGGTTACCTCCTTTGGTATGGAATCAGCAGAGGTGTACATGGCACAGGTATAACTGAACCTTTATTAAATACACTCATACTATACTCCAGAATTTACAAAAATTCAAGCTGTTTTTAGCAAAATCAGGAATTTTTGTGGATTATGACAAGATTTATGTTAACATTTTTATGTAAACCACGTAAACCAGACTGTTATTTTTCTTTACCATTTTCAACTATTTGACAACATATTGCGGGAAACTTAAGAATTACGCACTAAATATTGATTCTGCAATTTTTCCTGCATTCTACCTATGGTGGGTAAATTTTATTTACCCACCATTACCATTTGTACAGATTAACGATGCGGCACCTTAATTTTTGTTCGTTTTGCTCCCCTGCCCTGCCGCAGTCCCAGCAGTGCGGCCGCTCCGCTGCCCGCCAGAACCAGCAGCGCGGTCGTACCCACGGCGCTGTACTGTCCCCCGAAGAACAGTGCGGTCATGGACATCAGCATGGCGAAGTAGATCACCCCAGACACGATGCACACCAGCATCCGCTGCCGTTTGATCCGGCCAAAGGAGATCATAGCGCCCGCGAAAGACGACACAATCAGCAGCACCATAATGCCATAGCCGACTTTCTCCACCGGCAGCGTTTCCGCTTCCACCAGCTTCGCCAGTATCGCCGTCAGAATCAGCGTCGCGGCAAGACTGCACACCGCTCCGATGGCCAGTCCGGCAGGCAAGGATGTCGCCCGGCCCGTGATCTTCTTGTTTGCAACCATTCCCCTCTCCCCTTTCGCTCAAGCATATTCGCTTCCGGAGAGAAAAAGAACCTGTCCGTTTGCCGTCACCAATCAGAGCTGAACCGCCCGGACAAGCGTTTCCCCGGCTCGCCAAAATGCCGGGGAAACGAAAAGCCGGGATGGGCAAAAGCCCATCCCGGTGCAGTTTTCAATTAAGGATGCCTTACACTTCTACGTCCACATTGGGGGTCTTGCGCTGCTGCTGCGCTTCGGTGACGGTGCGGAACTTCATCCGCGTCTCCCGAATCTCCGCCAGTGCCTTGGAGACAACCTCCTCCGTCTGACGCAGGGAATCGTCCATATAGGCGTTTCCGGCCTTGCGCAGCTGCTCGATCTTCGCCTGAGTCTGACCAACCAGCTCCTCACTGCGCTTCTTGGCCTCGACATAGATGGCCTCCTTGGTGACCATCTGCTTCGACTGCTCCTGCGCCTGACGCACGATGTTCTCCGCCTCCCGGCGTGCCTGGGAGATCAGCTCATTGCGGGATTCCACAATGGTTCTCGACTGCTTCAGCTCGGCAGGCAGCTGGGCGATGATCTCATCCAGCATATCCAGAACCTTGTCCCGTTCCAGAATGCACTTGTCGGCTGCCAGAGGCATGGACCGGGCATCCTGCACCATGTCGTACAATGCGCCAATGATGTCTTCGCTATTACGATCGCTCATGTTCATTTTCCTCCTTGAAGGGATAGTCTTCGTTGCTCAATTCGCCTCTGAAAGTCCGGAATGATCTCTGCGGGCAGGAAATCCGAAAGATCCGCGCCATAGCTGGCCAGTTCCTTCACCAGACTGGAGCTGAGGAACATATACTCGCTGGAAGCCGTCAGGAACATGGTGTCAAGCTCCGGGTTGATCTTGCGGTTGATCAGTGCCATCTGAAATTCGTTCTCAAAGTCGGATCCGGCGCGCAGTCCCTTGAGGATGACGCAGCTCCCCCGGCGTCGGGCATAGTCCGCAAGCAGCTCGGCGGAACAGTCCACCTCCACATTGGGCAGGTCGCTGGTGACCCGGCGGATCAGCTCCACCCGTTCCTCCAGCGTGAACATGGGATTTTTCCCCGCGTTGACCATGACACACACGATGAGTTTATCAAAAATATTCGCGCCACGGCGAATGATATTCAGATGACCGCTGGTGACCGGGTCAAAGCTGCCCGGATAAATCGCAACCTTCATATTGTTTCCTGACTGCCGCCGTCTTTCCGATAAAACGTCAGCAGAATCTTTCCATACTGATAATCCCGCGACCGGGTGTAGCCCGGGTAGTCCCAAGGCAATTCCTTCCCCAGCGGGCGCTCTGCTACTATTATACCACCTGAATGCAAAATGTCAATTTCGGTGATGCGATTTAAGGAATTTTCCAAAAAAACTTCCGCGTAAGGCGGGTCAAGTAAGATAATATCATATTGTTCCCGGCATTTGGAAAGATAATCCAGATAATCGCTGCGGACGACCCGGGCATTCTCCTGAAGCCGGGTGCGTTTCAGGTTTTCCCGGATGAGTTTGCAGGCGTCCTCCCGGGCGTCCACGAACACGGCGCTTTTCGCCCCCCGGCTCAGCGCCTCGATGCCCAGCTGTCCGGTGCCGCCGAACAGGTCAAGCACTCTTGACCCCGGAATGTCGAATTGGATGACGCTGAACAGCGCTTCCTTCACCCGGTCAGTGGTAGGGCGGGTCAGCATACCGTCTGGGGTTTTCAGTTGAACCCCACGGGCTTTTCCTGTGATGACACGCATAGTATTCCCCCTTTTTGTGTCTTTTTTATAAATGCGGTGACTCTGTCCATGCCTGATACATGTCTATAATATAGTGCTCGATTTTGTGGTTATATTTGCTGGATTCCCAACCAATGGCCGGGTAGCCTGTCCAATATTCGTATCCCCGGAAAGGTATCAGATCGCCGCCCCCCATTTCGTCAATAATCAAGGTCAATCAATACATCCACGTCACATTTCAAAGTTTTAATGTCAAACTGGTCGGTCAACGATTCCGGAATTACAACTCTTGACACACCCTGTTTCACAATTTGTGCAAATGTGTCCTGCTCATATACAAAACTATACAGGAAATGGTAGGAAAAGGAATTTTCAATCGAGGCATTTGTGTATTTCCTCGCACGATTGGCATGAAGCGTTTGCAGGATATTCTCCAGTGAAATGCCGGAAAGAATCGAAACAGCATACTTCCCTTTCAGAAAATACGACTGTACGCTGAATGTGTCGCGGATGTCTGCCTGCGTAAAAACCAGCACGCTGTCAGGAGGAAGAACGATTTCAGACACATGACGAAACCGGCGCGACACAATCAAATGGTCTTCAACTGTAAAACGTTCCAGATATGGCCACACGATCAGCGCGACCCATACAGCAGCGAAGCTGATAAGATAAACGGAATAGCACAAACCGCAGTCAAGGACAAAGCACGCAACTGCAAGCAGAACCATGCCGCCAATACCTGCCAGTGTAAATTTATAATCCCCTAAACGTAATTTCCCATAACGCCTATGCTCCATAATCGTTACTCCTGCGCGCTCCCGTCATGAAAATGATGATACACCGCGGCGGCGGCGTCTTTGGGGAGCAGGCGTTCCAGCTCCGGGAGGGTCGCCTGTCCGATGGCGGAGAGGGATTTGAACTGCCGCAGCAGCTCCTGCTTCCGCTTTGCCCCGATGCCGGGAATGCCGTCCAGTTCGGAATACCGCAGACGCTTGCTCCTGAGCTGGCGATGGTAGGTGATGGCGAAGCGGTGGGTCTCCTCCTGAATCTGGCCGATGAGGGAGAAAATCGCCTGATTGTTGTCAATGCGGATCTCCTCCCCCTCCGGCGTCACCAGCGCACGGGTGCGGTGCCGGTCGTCCTTCACCATGCCGAACACCGGGAAGGACAGGTTCAGCTCCTGAAGCGCAGCCACGGCCACCTTCGCGTGAGTCACGCCGCCGTCGATGAGCAGCAGGTCGGGGGCTTCGTCAAAGCCCTTGTCCCCCGCCTTATAGTGGACAAACCGCCGGGTCACGACCTGACGCATGGAGGCGTAGTCGTCCTGATCGGTCAGCCCCTCCACCTTGAAGCGCTTGTAGTCGCTTTTCTTCGGCTTTCCCTCCTGAAATACCACCATGCTGGCAACGATATCCGTGCCGGAAATGTTGGAAATATCGAAGGATTCCATCCGTTTCGGGGCGGGAATGGCCAGCATTTTTCCAAGAAGCGTCAGCGTCGCGCTGACCCGCTCTTCCCTGCCGGTGACACGCTCAGCTTCCTCAAAGGCATTTTTGCAGGCCAGCTCCACCAGACGCAGATTGTCGCCCCGCTGGGGGACGTGGAGCTTCGGCCGCCGCCCGTATTGCTGTTCCAGCAGCTCGGCGAACAGCTCGCCGTCGTCGATCTCAAAGGGCAGCAGAACCCGCTTGGGGGCGATGCCGCGGCTGAGATAGAACTGCTTGAGCAGGCTGGAAACGGCTTCCAGCTTGTCGTCGGGTCTGGAAAACACTTCGTAGTCCTTGTCCAGCAGATTGCCGCCGGAAAAATGCAGCACGGCAAAGCACGCCTTGGCTTCGGTCTCCCCGTAGCCGACCACGTCGGTGTCCGCGAGAGTACCGGCCGTTACAAGCTGCTTCTGCCCCAGGTTTTCCACCGCGTTCAGCCGGTCGCGGAGGCTGGCCGCCAGCTCAAATTCCAGATTGTCCGCGGCGGAGAGCATCTGTCCCCGCAGCTGCTCGGCCACCGCCTTGTAATTTCCCTTCAATAGCTCCCGCGCCTGCAGCATGGTCTCCCGGTACTCGGTGCAGCTTTTGTTCTCCTGACACCACCCGGCGCACTGATTCATGTGGTAGTTCAGGCAGGGGCGCTCCTTGCCGATGTCCCTGGGAAACTGCTTGTGGCAGCCGGGCAGCTTGAGGGTCAGCCGGATGGCCTCCATCACATCGTGTGTCACGGCTCTGCCGCCGTAGGGGCCGTAATAGTCCGCGCCGTCGTCCGCCGGTTTGCTGACCATGGTGATGACCGGGTAAATGTCCTTCATGTTAAGCCTTAGGTAGGGGTAGCCCTTGTCGTCTTTCAGAAGGATGTTGTATTTCGGCATGTAGCGCTTGATGAGGGAGCATTCCAGCACCAGCGCTTCAAATTCGGAAGCGGCGACAATGACGTCAAAATGGTGGATTTTGCTCACCATCAGCCGGGTCTTGGGGGTGTGGGACGCCGTGTCCTGAAAATACTGGCTGACCCGGTTTTTCAGCTTCTTCGCCTTGCCCACATAGATGACCTTGTCCGTCTTGTCCCGCATGATGTACACGCCGGGGGCATAGGGCAGGGACAGGGCTTTTTCTTTCAGTTCATCAAAGGTCATTGTCTTCCCCTCACGAGCGTCAAAAAAAGTACCGCCCCAATGCATTTGGGGCATTGAGGCGGTTAAGTAGGGTGTATCTGAATACTGGCGAAATGACCGGCAGCGAGGGATTTTTGCTCTGAGCAAGCCATTTTTCCGCAGGAATACTTGCTGTATTTCAAGGGAAAATGGCGCGGCACAGGGCAAAAAGAGCCGCTGTCCGGGCGTTTTGACAGTGTTCAGATACACCCTATGTAAATGTCTTAATACACGTCCCTCTGGAGCAGTTCATCCAGGGCGTTGACGGCGGCTTCGGCGTCAGGACCGGAAGCGCTCAGGGTCACGGTAGTACCGGTCACGACACCCAGAGACATGATACCCAGCAAGCTTTTGGCGTTCATCCTGCGGCTGCCGGATTCCAGCCAGATGCTGCTTTCAAATTCGTTGGCCTTCTGTACGAAGTAGGTCGCCTGCCGGTTATGCAGGCCGGATTCACAACGAACCACCACTTCTTTATTGAACATTTCCATACACTCCTTTTCACCATATCCACGCGGATACAACGGGTCTGAATATATGATAGCTATTTTTACCGAAAATGTCAACTGTTTTTCGTTCTTTTTTCACAATACCTTAAGAAAATCGAAAGAAAGCCGCCTCCTCGTATTGAGAAAAGTGTTTTTCATTCCCGATTTAACGGAATTCTGCTATGGTCACGCCGTCCTCGCCCTCGCCGTAGACGCCCAGACGGAAGCTCTTGATGAACTTATTCTTTTTCAAGGACTGCTGGACGGCGGCACGCAGTGCACCGGTTCCCTTGCCGTGGATGATGCGGACGGTACTCAGGTTTGCCCGCATGGCTTCGTCCAGATACCGTTCCAGAACGCAGATGGCCTCCACGGTGTCCATGCCCCGCAGATCGACCTCTGTCGGCATGGCGGTCATTTTCATTTCCCGGCCGGAGTGGGCAGGATGGCCGCCCTTGGCCTTGTAGGGGTTTTCGTTTTCCAGAAGGTAAATTTCATCGGGCTTCGCAGTGAGCTTTAATATGCCTGCTTGCAGCTGGTAACTGCCATCCTTGTTGATGGCAAGGACGCTGGCCTTGGTCCCCAGTTTCAGGAGCTCCACGGTATCCCCCACCAGAATGCCACGGGTGGGCTTGGGGCGCTCCTTCTTGGGCTGGGAGGCGCGGAGCTTGTCCTCCACCTCGTTGAGGTTCCGGCGCAGTTCGGCCTGACGTTGATTGATGCCGCTGACGTCGGCGCTGTCGGCCAGCTGCTTGCGCATGGCTTTCAGTTCCTCGGAAGCAATGTTTGCGGCGGCACGGGCTTCGTCGATGATGTGCTGGGCTTCCCGGCGGGCGGACTCCACGGCCTTTTCCTTTTCTTTGCGGAGCTGCTCCTGATATTCCTCGTTCTGCTGCTTGATCTTTGCCGTCTCCTGCTTCAGGCGCTCGGCTTCCTGACGGGCAAGCTCCATCTGCTGGCGCTGCTGCTCCAGCTGGGACAGCACGTCCTCAAAGTCCTTGTCGGACTTGTCCACCAGATCGTCGGCTTCCTTTAATATTTCCTCCGAAAGCCCCAGCTTCCGGGAAATGGCAAAGGCGTTGGATTTGCCGGGAATGCCGATGAGCAGCTTATAAGTCGGGCGAAGGGTCTCCACGTCGAACTCGCAGGAGGCGTTGATGACGCCCTTCGTGCGCATGGCGTAGAGCTTCAATTCGGCGTAATGGGTCGTCGCAACCACCCGGCTGCCCAGCTTCCGACAGAATTCGATGATGGCGGTAGCCAGCGCCGCGCCCTCCGCCGGGTCGGTGCCCGCGCCCAACTCGTCGAACAGCACCAGCGTCCGGTCGTCGCACTGGGCGACCACGTCCACAATGGTGCGCATGTGGCTGGAAAAGGTGGACAGGCTCTGGGCGATAGACTGCTCGTCGCCGATGTCGGCGAGAATGGCGTCGAAGGTTGACAGCACGCTTCCGTCCCCGGCGGGGACATGCAGGCCGCACTCCGCCATCAGTATCAGCAGACCCACGGTTTTCAGGGTGACAGTTTTGCCGCCGGTGTTGGGGCCTGTGATGATCATGGTATCGAAATCCGTACCCAGCCGCAGAGAGATCGGCACCACGGTTTTGGGGTCGATGAGCGGATGCCGCGCGTTACGCAGCTCCACCCTGCCTTGATCGTTCATAATGGGCGCCCATGCGCGCATCCGGTAGGCAAGCTTGGCCTTGGCAAAGATCACGTCCAACTGCACCAGCATCCGGTAATTCAGGTCAATGGCTTCCCGGTAGCCAGCGGCCTCGCTGGACAGTTCCGCCAGAATCCGCTCGATTTCCTTCTTTTCCTTTAATTCCAGCTCCCGCAGGGCGTTGTTGGCGTTGACGGCGGACATCGGCTCCACAAAGTATGTAGAACCCGTGGCGGACACGTCATGCACCAGTCCGGGCACGTCGTTTTTGCACTCGCTTTTCACAGGAACCACGTACCGCCCCTGACGGATGGTGATGATCGGCTCCCGCAGGAATTTGGAATAGGCTGGGGAGGAAATGACTTTTTGCAGGCTGTCCCGGATCTTCCCTGCCTGAATGCGCATATGGCGGCGGATGTCGGACAGCTCCGGGGAGGCGTTGTCCGCGATTTCTTCCTCAGAAAGAATCGCGCCGAAAATTTTGTCCTCTAAATATTTGTTAGGGCTGAGCGCCTGAAACAGGGCGTCCAGCACCGTCGCCTTGTCGTCCTCGGCGACGTAGCCCTTGATATTCCGGGCGCAGCGGAGAATGCCCGCAATGCGCAGCAGCTCCACAGGCTGCAAGCTGCCGCCCCGGTCTGCCCGCTCCAGAGACGCGGAACAGTCGGTCACGTCCCCGAAAACGGGGTTGCCCTTCCGGGTACACAGGTCGGAGGCCGCGGTGGTTTGATTCAGCATCAGCTCCACTTCCTCCAAGTCGGAAGAAGGTTGCAGCGACAGGCAGGCTTCCTTGCCGCCCTCGCTGCCGGCACATTCGGCAAGAAGCTGCAAAACCTGATCGAGTTCCAGTTTTCGCAGAGATTTTTCGTATAATTCTGACATGGTTTTCTCCTATATAAGTAACGATTTATAAAAATCAAGGGTAGAAAAGCCCCGTTCCAGCTGGGTGGCGAGGTATGCCTCCGTCACCTCGGAAAGCTGCTGTAAGGTATCCTCCCCCGCCTGAAAGGAAAACAGCTTCTTGCTGTCGCAATAGCAGATGTAACGCATGGCTTCCAGCACGGAGGGCGGCACCGGCATCCGGATGCCGTTCGACTCAGGGCTTCGGCAATTCCGGCATTCCAGCATACCTGCCGACAGGTCGAACCGCTCCGGCGTCTGGCTGCCGCAGACATGGCAGCCGGTGAGGTCGGGGGTATAGCCGGACAGGCAGGCGGCACGCAGCTCGAACACGGCCTTGACCTGACTTTCCGGAAGGTCGAGCCTGGAAAGGGCGTACAGGCAGTTGAGCAGCAGCGATTGCAGCTCCGGGTTCGGCATATCCTCCTGAGAAAGGACCTCCGAAACCTGTGCAAAATACGTACCCAGAGACAGCTTGGTCAAATCCCGGCGCAGGGGCGTAAACAACTCGATGGACTGGGCTTCGTTGATGGTGTACTGTCCCCGGTATTCAAACAGCGTGAACTCCCCGTAGGCAAGCAGCTGGCACGGGGCGATCAGCGGACTGTTTTTCCGCCGCAGTCCCCGCGCCTTCACGGTCAGTCTGCCATGGCGGCGGGTCAGCATGGTCAGCAAGGCGTCCTTGTCATTGTAGTCCGTAACTCTCAGGACGATGCCCTGAATCGTCAAATACATGGGTTTCCTCCGATTTGTGCTTGCAGTACATGAGATACATTTCCGGTGCGCCGGTCTCGAGAAACAGCTGCCAGTAATCCAAAGCGTTCATAGACATCCCTCCTGAAAGTAGGGTTTGCCGCACTTTGGGAATTTACCACTGGAAATTATTCGCTGTAGCCGAAATTGCGCACCAGAAAGTCGCTGTCCCGCCAGTTTTCCTTCACCTTGACCCAAGTGGTCAGGAACACCTTCGTTCCCATGAATTTTTCGCAGTCAGCCCGCGCCATGGAGGAGATTTTTTTCAGCATGGCGCCGTTCTTGCCGATGATGATGCCCTTATGGCTGGCCTTTTCGCAGTAAATGGTAGCGTCGATGTCAATAATTCCATTGTCCCGCTCGGAGAATTTTGTAATCTCCACGGCGGTTCCGTGGGGAACCTCCCGGTCAAGGCACCACAGCAGCTTTTCCCGGATGATCTCCGCCATCACCTGCCGCTCAGGCTGGTCGGTGGTCACGTCCTCCGGGAACAGGAAGGGGCTTTCTTCGGCGTATTTGCCGCAGGTTTCCAGCAGATCCTCCACTCCGTCGCCGGTTTTGGCGGAAATGGGGATGATGGCGTCAAAGGCCGCCGCTTGAGAATAGACGGCAATGACCTCCAGAAGGGCGTCCTTTTCCACGGTGTCGATTTTGTTGATGGCGAGAATGGCGGGGCAATGGCTGCTCTTGATCTTGTCGATCAGCCCTTCCTCCTGCGGCCCGATGGACGCGATCGGCTCCACCACGAGGATGGTCAAATCCACGTCGGAAATGGATTCCCGGGCAACATTTACCATATAATCGCCCAGCTTCGTTCTCGCCCGGTGGTAGCCGGGGGTGTCCACGAACACGAACTGAGTGTCGCCCCTCGTCACGATGCCGCAGATACGGTTCCGGGTGGTCTGGGGTTTATTGGATACGATGGCGATTTTTTCGCCGACGAGATAGTTTGTCAGAGTGGACTTGCCCACGTTGGGGCGTCCGGCAATGGTGATCATAGCGGATTTTGTTTTCATTTTCCAGTCTCCTCAGTCCCGGCTCATGTTGGGGATGGACGCGGCAATGGCTTCCTCCCTGCCGCGCATTTTCTTCTTTTCCTCGCCCTCGTCCAGATGGTCATAGCCCAGCAGATGGAGCATGGAGTGGATGGTGAGATACCCCACCTCCCGGCGGGTGGAATGGCCGAACTCTTTGGCCTGTGCGATCGCCCGTTCCAGAGAAATGCACATATCCCCCAGCGGCACCAGCCCGGTCTCCGGATCCTGAAAGTCCGTCCAGTCCGTGGGCGGTTCCCCGGCGATGAGCTGGAACATGGGGAAGCTCAGCACGTCCGTAGGCTTGTCCATGTGGCGGCTCTCCCGGTTGACCACCTGAATGCCCGCGTCATCCGTCACAAGGACGTTGATTTCGCAGGGGACATTGATGCCCTCTGCGTCCAGAACCGCGTTGATGCAGGTGCGGATGATGCTTTTGATGGCAAATTTTTGCAGGCTCAGCTGCTCAAATACGATGTTGATTTTATGTCTCATGTCAATTCTTCCTCTGATGGTAACGGCCCTGAATCTGACGGGTCGGTTTTTTGACTTCCTTTTTCTGAGCGGAGCGCTCGTAAGCGCTGATGATCTCCTGCACCAAAGCATGGCGCACTACGTCCGCGGCGGTCAGGCGGCAGATGGCAATGTCCTTCACCCCGTCCAGCACCCGCACGGCGTCCTTCAGGCCGGAAACCTTGTCGTCCGGCAGGTCAATCTGGGTCACGTCGCCGGTGATGACGATTTTCGAGCCGAAGCCAAGACGGGTCAGGAACATTTTCATCTGCTCCCGGGTAGTATTCTGGGCTTCGTCCAGAATGATGAAGCTGTCGTCCAGCGTGCGGCCGCGCATATAGGCCAGCGGCGCGACCTCGATGGAGCCGCGCTCCTGATACTTCTGGAAGGTCTCCGCCCCCAGCATATCGTACAGCGCGTCATACAGCGGCCGCAGATAGGGGTCTACCTTGTTCTGCAAGTCGCCGGGCAGGAAGCCCAGCCGCTCCCCCGCTTCCACCGCCGGGCGGGTGAGGATAATGCGGTTCACCGTGCGCTCCCGGAAGGCAGCCACGGCGGCGGCGACTGCCAGATAGGTCTTGCCGGTACCCGCGGGGCCGACGCCGATGGTGATGGTATTCTTCATGATGGCCTTCATGTAGTTCTGCTGACCTACGGTCTTGGCCTTGATGGGTTTTCCCTTGGCGGTGATGCACACCACATCCTTCGCCATCTGCGCCACTTGGGCGTCGTTGCCCTCGTTGACCAGCGTAATAAGGTAACGCACCCGCTGCTCGTCAATGGTCTCGCCCTTGGCGGCCAGAGACAGCAGCCCCTCCAGCGTGCGCACGGCCTTATCCGCCATTTCCTCGTCCCCGGAGACCCGGAGGTCTGTCCCCCGGTTCACCACCCGGACGTTCAGGGCTTCCTCGATTCGTTTGATATTTTCGTCAAAAGAGCCAAACACCGTGATCAGGTCTTCCACCCGCTCGGCGTTGACGATTCGTTCAACCACTTTTCCCATTTGTATCTCCAATCTGTTCTCTGCGGACCCGGCCAATCATTTCCACGCAGGCGTATGTCCCTTCCAGCAGGTACTTATCCTCCGACTGCGTGATCGATTCCTCCCGGCTTAAAATCCGCCCGGCCACCATCTGCTGGGTCAGGGCGCTCTGGGCAAACCGGGAAAGCGCCGCTTCCGCCGCGTCCGGCTCCAGAGTCATCATTTCCCCATCGTAGAAAGTATATTCCTCCACGCACAGCGTGACCGGCAAACGAAAGCCACCCGGCAGGGTCAGTTCATATCGCCTATCCATTCTATCACAACTGCCCTGCAAAATTCCACTGTCTTTCCATAAATTTATACGTTTTTTTCCGATGATAAGGCTGTATTTTCGCCTGACAGCGGTCTGCTCCCCCCGAACCGTCCACTGAGCGGGAGTCACGGCGGCAAAATCGCGGCTTGTCTGGGCGTAAATCTCCCCCTCCGCCCTCGTCGCCTGAATGCAAATGCCGCAGTCGGTGTACCCGGAGATCAGAACCTGCCCCGCCTTCACCGACTGTCCCACCCGGCACAGAGAATTACCCCGTGTGACCGTGGCGGAGACGATGAAGCCGTCCCGGGAGGCCACAATGCTGCTCACCGCCGAATCCTGCTCCGTCACCTCCGGGTCTGTCCGCTCCCGCACGGAAACGGTGGCCACACATCCGGAGGTGTTCACCCCCGCCCATTGCAGCTGAGGAAGCGCCGACAGCAGAGCGTTTTTCATTTTCTCACTCCGCACCGCCCGCCGGGAAGCGCCGAAGCGGATGCCGCTTTCTCCCGCAGCGTCCAGAATAAGCCGGGTGGGCGTGTTCACGTTGCCCTCCACCCGCACGAAAAAGATTCGAGTGGGCAGAAAAATTGCCGCTGCCAGAAACACCGCCAGCCCGCACAGAAGCATAGGCCGTGCCAGGAGCCGTTTCAGCGTCCAGTACGCGCCCATCCGGCGGCGCAGATGCAGCGTCTCTCCCCGCTTTTCGCTGAGGGCTTCCAGCGTCCGGTAATCCCGCCTGCGTACCCGGAACCGGGCGGTCAGGTCGCCGACCTGTATCACGTCATAAAGCGGGATGCCCCGGGCATTGGCTGCTTCCAGCGCCGCGCCCGGTTCCGCGCTGGTCAGCTCCGCCTCCACCATCCCGTCCAGAGACTTCCAGATATCCATGTTACCCCCTCCGGATCAGCGTTACCGCGTCGATTCTGCCGGAAATGATCAGCTGCTCCTTCGTCATGCGGATCAGTTCCAGGTCACAGCCGCAGACACAGACCAGACCGTATTTCACCTTGACTCCGATTTTCTCCCGGCTGTATTCCTTGACGCCGAAGTGGTTTTCGATCAGCACCCGGCGGTCGCCGGCGATCTCCACAATGGGCTGCCCCGGCAGCGGCTCCGCGGAAAGGTCAGCCCCGTCCGCCAGCCGCTGCAAAATCATTCGTCCCTTCCCCATGAAACCAGCCCCCTTGGGAAAAGCATATGAATGGACAGCGGCCGATTTGCATAGATTCTTCCGAGGTGAGGTCTGGTGAAACGGAGAAATTTCTGGACAGGAATTTGTGTGAGTTTTGGGATGCTGGCGCTGATTTTGGATGGAAGAACGGCGATCGATGGGGCGCGTCAGGGCATCGAGCTGTGCCTGCGGACGGTTATCCCCTCGCTGTTTCCCTTTTTTGTGCTGTCCATTCTGCTGATAAGCTCCCTGCTTGGCAGCTCTTTGGCGGTTCTGCGGCCTTTGGGGCGGCTGTTCGGAATGCCGGATGGGGCGGAATCCCTGCTGATTCCGGCGTTTCTGGGCGGGTATCCCGTGGGGGCGCAGAACGTCGCCGCCGCATTCCGCAGCGGGCAGCTGACAAAACCGGAGGCGGAACGGCTGCTTTCTTTTTGCAGCAACGCGGGGCCTGCGTTCCTGTTCGGCATGGCGGCGGCCATGTTCCCCCGCCGGTGGATGGCGTGGGCGCTGTGGGGCATCCACATCGTGGGCGCGTTGTTTGCGGCGCTACTAATTCCGGGGAAACCCGCCGCCCCCGTCAGGCTGACGAAGACAAGTCCCCACTCCCCCGCTTCCGTCCTGAACACCGCGATTACGGTCATGGCAACGGTATGCGGCTGGGTGGTGCTTTTCCGGGTTCTGCTGGCATTTCTGAAACGGTGGATTTTCTGGATTCTCCCAGCGGCAGTACAGGTCGCGGTCACGGGGATTCTGGAGCTTTCCAACGGCTGCTGTGAGCTGCTGGCCGTCACGGATATTTCCGCCCGGTTCTGCATCTGTTCGGGGATACTGGCCTTCGGTGGCCTGTGCGTCACCATGCAGACCGTGTCCGTCACGGCGGGACTTTCCTTAAAACCGTACTTTTGGGGGAAGCTGCTGCAAACGCTTTTTTCTCTCGCCCTTGCCGCGCTGATAGCATACGGCATCTGGCTTCCCTTCGGGGTGCTGTCCGTCGGGGCGCTGGTGATAAAGCTTCAAAAAAGGGGTAGCTTTTCCAGAGTATTTGGTGTATAATACAAGAACGATTGTTGGGAGGATGCCGCCATGCTGTTTCGCAAGAAAATAGAACGTTCCTGCGCCTACTGCGCAAACGGCGCCCGTCTGGGCGGCGGGCAGATTCTGTGCGCCAAAAAGGGACTGAAAACGGTGGACGACCAGTGCCGCAAATTCAAATATGACCCCTGCAAGCGCATCCCGCCCAAGCCCAAGGCTGTGGATTTTTCCAAGTACGACAACGAAGACTTTTCTCTGTAGCGAGGCATACTAAAGATGAAAGGGGCTGATTTATATGATGAAGGAACAGATCATGCAGGAAGCGGCGGCGCTTCAGGAGGAGATCAAAGCCCATCGTCTGTGGCTTCACACCCACGCGGAAACCGGATTTGACCTGACGGAAACGAAGCCTTATGTAAAATCTGCACTTACGGAGATGGGTTATGCCGTCCATGAGTGTGGAAAAGCGGGACTTGTTACAACCGTCGGCAAGCCCGGCGGGAAAGTTCTGCTGCTTCGGGCGGATATGGACGCCCTGCCCATTGCCGAGGAAGCCGACGTGGATTTCGCCTGCAAAAACGGACGGATGCACGCCTGCGGCCATGATATGCACACCGCCATGCTGCTGGGCGCGGCGAAACTTCTGAAAACCCACGAATCGGAACTGGGCGGTACGGTCAAGCTCATGTTCCAGCCTGCGGAGGAAATTTTCGAGGGCAGCAAGGACATGATTGCCTCCGGCGTGCTGGAAAATCCCAGACCCGACGCAGCCCTGATGATTCACGTTGCGGCGGGAATGCCGCTCCCGGCGGGAACGGTGGTGGTCTCCGCCCCCGGCGTCAGCGCCCCTGCGGCGGACTATTTTACCATCCGGGTGCATGGCAAGGGCTGTCACGGCTCCGCACCCCAGAACGGCATTGACCCCCTGACAGCGGCGGCACATATTCTCATTGCCCTTCAGGAGATACACGCCCGGGAGCTGTCCGCTTCCGACGAGGCGGTTCTGACCATCGGCACCTTCCACGCGGGAGAAGCCGGGAACGTTATCCCCGACACGGCGACCATGGGCGGCACCATCCGCACCTACGACGAAAAGACCCGTGTTTATCTGAAAGAGCGCATGACCGCCATTGCAAAAAACGTGGCGGAAGCCTTCCGCGCCAGTGCCGAGGTCAGCTTCGGCAGCGGATGCCCCACCCTCGTCAACGACAAAGACCTTTCGGAAAAAGTCACGGGGTATCTCAAAGACCTGCTGGGCGCAAGCCACGCGTTCACCACGGCAGAACTCAGCGGCGGGAAGCCTGCCCGGGGCGGCGGCTCGGAGGATTTTGCCTACGTCAGTCATGAAGTCCCGTCCCTGATGCTGGCGCTGGCGGCGGGCGAGCCGTCCAAGGGCTATGTTTACCCCCAGCACCATCCAAAGGTAAAGTTCGATGAGAGCGTTCTTTCCACAGGCGCGGCCGTATTTGTGGATTGCGCCCTACAATATCTGAGAGAATGATTGGAGGAGAAAACCATGGAGGAACAAACCCGCGTCCTGGAATACAAATGCCCCTGCTGCAACGCCGGTCTGCACTTTGGGTCGGACGCTCAGAAGCTGACCTGCGAATACTGCGGCAACACCTTTGACATCGACACCGTCCGGGCGTTCAACGAAAGCCAGAACCCCCAGGGCGACGAGGAATTTCAGTGGGAGCCGGAACAGACGGAGTCATTCAGCGAGGACGAGGAAAGCACCCTTCGCGCTTTTCAATGTCCCTCCTGCGGCGGAGAAATTCTCTGCGACGAGAATACTGCCGCTTCCTTCTGCCCCTACTGCGAAAACCCCACCATCATGCCCACCCGTCTCAGCGGCGGTCTGAAACCCGACGGCGTCATTCCCTTCAAAACCGGCAAGGAGGACGCCAAGGCCGCGTTTCTCCGCCTTTGCAAGGGCAAGCCCCTTCTTCCCAGAGGCTTCACCTCGGAACAGCGGCTGGAGAAGATCACCGGAATGTACGTTCCCTTCTGGCTGTATGACTGCGCCGCAGATTTCAGCGGCAGCTACAAGGCCACACGGATACATACATGGTCGGATTCCAAATATGAATATACCAAAACCGACCATTTTCTGCTGAAACGGGACGCGGCGGCGGATTTCGTGGGCATTCCCATGGACGGCTCCACCAAAATGGAGGACGCTTTCATGGAGTCCATTGAGCCGTTTGATTACAAACAGCTTACGTCCTTCGACATGGCGTATCTGACCGGTTATCTCGCCGACAAGTACGACGTTCCCTCGGAAAACGGCGAACCGCGGGTTCGTCAGCGGGTAGACGCCGCCATGGATGACCGTCTGCAAAGCACCTTTGTCGGCTATTCCTCTGTGGTTCCCACCTCCCGGCAGCTGAACATCAAGCACAACAGGGCACGCTACGTCTTCTTCCCCGTGTGGATTCTGAACACGAAGTACAAGGACAAAATCTACACCTTCGCCATGAACGGCCAGACCGGCAAAATGACCGGCGCATTCCCCATCTGCCCCAAGAAGACAGCCGCATGGTTCGCCGGAGTCACCGCCGGTGTCGCGCTGCTTGCGTCGCTGGTGCAGCTTCTGATGCTTTAAGGAGGGAGACAGTATGAAACACAAACTGATTTGCCTGATCCTGTGCCTGCTGCTTCTCCCCTCCCTGTTCCTGAGCGTCGGCGCGAGACAGACAGAGCAATATATTATTGATAATGCCGACCTCCTGTCTGCTTCGGAGGAAGCTTCACTTGGAGTAAAGGCGCTGGCACTTCGCCAGAAATACGGGATGGACGTGGTTGTCCTGACAGTGGACAGTCTGGAAGGGAAGCAGCCGCAGGACTACGCCGATGATTATTACGATTACAACGGCTATGCAGATGACGGCGTGATATTCCTTCTGTCCATGGAGGAACGGGACTGGTACATTTCCACCAAGGGAAACGCCATCTATGCCCTGACGGACTACGGCATTCAGCAGGTCGGCGAAAGCGCCCTTCCGTACCTGAAAAACGGCGATTATTATGGCGCCTTCGACGCGTTTCTGGCTGCTCTGCCCACCTATTTTTCCGCCTACAGTGACGGCTCTCCCATTGACGGTTATGCGGATACCTCGGGCGACTATTACCACGGCGATCAGGAAGATGTCGTCTATTATGAGCAGCCCCGGCACGTAAACGTCTGGATTTCCATTGTGATCGGCGCGGTCATCGGCGGAATCACCGTCCTCATCATGCGCGCCTGCATGAATACCAAGCGCCCCCAGCGCAGCGCGGGCAGCTATTTGAACGACAGCTCCTATCACCTGCGCACCAATCAGGATCTGTTCCTGTACAGCAACGTCACCAAAACCCGCATCCAGCAGGAAAGCAGCAGCTCCGGCGGTGGCGGCAGCTCCGTCCACACGTCCTCCAGCGGCAGCAGCCACGGTGGCGGCGGCGGAAAGTTTTGATATCAAAAAATTTTTTACATAAGGAGAAAGCATTATGGGTCTGATCAAAGCAGCATTGGGATCGGTGGGCAGCGTCCTTGCCGATCAGTGGAAAGAGTATTTTTACTGTGACAGCATGGCGTCCAACGTTCTGGTCACCAAGGGCAAAAAGCGCACCTCCTCCCGCAACAGCAACACCAAAGGCTCTGACAACATCATTTCCAACGGCTCTGTCGTCGCGGTAAACGAAGGGCAGTGCATGATGATCGTGGAGCAGGGCAAGATAGTGGAGTTCGCCGCCGAAGCGGGCGAATACACTTGGAATTCCTCCAGCGAACCCACCATTTTCCAGGGCGGTCTGGAAGGTCTGGAAGGCAGCTGGGAAACCCTCAAGCGCCGCTTCGCCTTCGGCGGAGATACCGCCAAGGATCAGCGGGTGTACTTCTTCAACCTGAAGGAACTGGTTGGCAACAAGTATGGCACCCCCGCTCCCATCCCCTTCCGTGTTGTGGACAACAACATCGGTCTGGATATGGACGTTTCCATCCGCTGCAACGGTGAATATTCCTATAAGATTGCCGACCCCATGCTGTTCTACAAGAACGTCTGCGGCAACGTATCTCAGGACTACACCCGCGACCAGCTGGACAGCCAGCTGAAATCCGAGTTTCTCACTGCTTTGCAGCCCGCATTTGCCCGAATTTCCGCCCAGGGCATCCGGTATTCCGCCTTGCCCGGCCACACCATGGAGCTGGCCCAGGCTATGAACGAAGTCCTGTCCGGCAAGTGGGGCGCGACAAGGGGTCTGGCCATCGTCGCCGTGGGCGTCAACTCCGTGACCGCCTCCGCCGAGGACGAGGCCACCATCAAGGAGCTGCAGAAGTCCGCCGTTTTCCGTAACACCAACATGGCGGCGGCGCACATGGTGCAGGCGCAGGCCGAAGCAATGAAGACCGCCGCCGGAAACAAAAACGGTGCGATGATGGGCTTCATGGGCATGAACATGGCGCAGTCCGCCGGTGGTTTCAACGCTGCTTCCCTGTTCCAGATGGGTCAGCAGCAGCCCGCTGCTTCCGCTCCTGCCGCCCCCGCTGCACCCGCGGCCGGTGCAAACACTTGGAAATGCTCCTGCGGCGCGGTGAATACGGGCAAATTCTGCGTGGAGTGTGGCGCTTCCAAGCCCGCCGACGGCTGGGTCTGCTCCTGCGGTGCGGTCAACAAGGGCAAGTTCTGCTCCGAATGCGGCGCGAAGAAGCCCGCGTCCGAGCCGCTGTACCGCTGTGATAAGTGCGGCTGGGAGCCGGAAGACCCCAAGCATCCGCCCAAATTCTGCCCTGAGTGCGGCGATAAGTTCGACGACGAGGACATCCGGTAATCCAATTCCCCGCGCAAAATGCGCATCTAAAATATGAAATAATGAGGTAATTGTTTGTTTAAACGTAATCAAATGGATATTGTGATCTGACCGGGAGGTTGGCAGTCACAATTCCGCAAACCTCCCAAAAGAATTTTTTACAAAACTTTTAGGAGGAATTCCCAAAATGAACCGGGAAAACAAAAGAAAACAGTACGAAAAAGGCTATTATAAAACTCACCCCTGCGATGAAAGCTTTACCTGCCGGAACTGCGGATATCCCGTCGTCCCGGCGGGCGCGGGGAGCGACCACCGGAACCATTGCCCCAACTGCCTGTGTTCCGTACACCTGGACATTGAGCCGGGTGACCGGGAATCAGACTGCGGCGGACTCATGGAGCCGGTGGCGGTGTGGGTTCGGAAAAACGGCGAATGGGCGATCATCCACCGCTGCCGCCGGTGCGGCGCGTTCAGCTCCAACCGGGTCGCGGCGGACGATAACCCCGTCAAGCTCATGTCCATCGCCATGAAGCCCATCGGCAGCCCGCCCTTTCCCATTGAGCGGATGGCGGAGATCACCGAAAAGTTGGAATGACACACAAAATTGTCCCCGGCCGTATGACCGGGGGCAAACTTTATCCTATGGTTTTTACACGCGCCGTGTGGTCAGACTGTGAGCGAGGGCGGTGATGTATTCCGTATCTTCAAACGCGGACAGCGCCGAAATGGCGTAATCCGTGTATTTTTTCACCAGTTCTTCGCACTTTTCAAGACCATACAGGCGGACGAAGGTATTCTTTTCCCCATCCATGCCGGTGGCTTTTCCCAGCTCCGACTGGGTGCCGATGACGTCCAGCATATCGTCCCGAATCTGGAACGCCAGTCCCAGTCCCGCCGCGAACTGACAGGCGGCCTCAAACTGCTCGTCCGACGCGCCGCCGGCAATCGCGCCCAGGGCGCAGGCGGCATTGATAAGGGCGCCGGTCTTCCGGGACTGAATGTCCAGAACCTCCTGCTCGCTCAGCTCCCGCTCCTGACTCATGATGTCCAGCACCTGACCGCCCACCATGCCGGGGGAACCGGCGCACTCCGCCATCAGCCCGACAGCCGTAGCCATGTCCTCCGGCCTTGCCAGTTTTGCCTTGGATGCAACCATGAAGGCGTCCGTCAGCAGGGCGTCTCCCGCCAGGACAGCCATTCCCTCGCCGAAAATCTTGTGGTTTGTCAGCCGTCCCCGACGGTAATCGTCGTTATCCATGCAGGGCAGATCGTCGTGAATCAGGCTATATGTATGAATCATCTCCACGGCGGCGGCGAAGGGCGCGGCGTCCTTCCAGTCCCGCCCGCACAGGCGGCAGAACTCAAAGGCAAAAATCGGCCGCAGGCGCTTGCCGCCCCCAAGCAGACTGTATTCCATGGCCTTGTAGAGATCTTTCTGGGGCGCGTCGTGGAACTGCGCGTAGAAATCCTTCAGGTAGGCTTCCACATACTCCCGGTATTCCCGGCTTCTAGCGTCAAGGCTCATCCTGGAAGTCCTCCTCCACTGGGCTGCCGTCCGGGGCGGTCATGATCTTCTTCACCTGAAGCTGGGCGTCGTCCAGCAGCTTCTGGCAGCTTCGCACCAGCTCAGTGCCCTCCTGAAAGAGCTTCAAGGACTCCTCCAGAGCCACGTCTCCCCGTTCCATAGCCCGGACGATCTGCTCCAGACGTGCCATGGACTCCTCAAAGGTTTTGTTCTGCGGATTCATCGCGCTTCCTCCTTTTTATCCATTACGGTTGCGGACAGTTTACCATCGCTCAGCAAAACGCTGATGCGCTCTCCCAGCTCCACCTGCCGAACGGAGCGGAGTACCTCCCCCGCTTCCGTCTGTGCCATGGAATAGCCCCGGGTCAGCACTTTCAGGGGACTCATGGCGTCCAGCTTGGAAACGGCGGCAATGTAGCGTTGATTTTTCCGGGTGATGCTCTGATTCTGCGCCGCGATCAGGCGGTTTTTCAACAGCTCCAGACTCTTCTCCCGCTGCTCGATGTACCCCGTGGGGCTTCGCAGCGCAGGAGACTGGGACAACACGTTCAGATGCTGCCGCGCCGCCTTCAACTGGCGGCTCAGGGCGGACGCCATAGCGCTGGACATGGCGTCCAGATTCTGCCGCAAAGCGTCCTGATCCGGCACGGCAAGCTCCGCCGCGTTGGAGGGCGTCGCCGCACGAAGATCGGCCACGTAGTCGGAAATGGTCACATCCGGCTCGTGTCCCACGGCGGAGATCACGGGAATCTCCGATTCATAAATGGCATGGGCGACCAGTTCGTCGTTAAACGCCCACAAATCTTCAATGGAGCCGCCGCCTCTGCCGACGATCAGCAGGTCGGCCAGCCTGTAGCGGTTGGCATACCGGATGGCCGCGGCGATTTCCCCCGGCGCTTCCGCGCCCTGCACCCGCACAGGCAGCAGCCGCACCTTTGTCAGCGGATACCGCTTTCTGAGAATGCGGAGCATATCATGCACCGCCGCACCGGCGGAACTGGTGACGATGCCGATGGTGCCGGGGCATTTGGGCAGCGGCTTTTTGTGGGCTGGGTCAAATAACCCCTGCGCCGCCAGCTTTTTCTTCAGCTGCTCAAAGGCGGCGTACAGGTCACCCACGCCGTCCATGGCCATGGCGGCGCAGTACAGCTGATACGCCCCGTCTCTGGGGTAGACCGTGACCTTGCCCATGGCAATGACCTTCATGCCGTTATCCGGCCGAAAGCGCAGACGCATAGCATTGCCCTTGAACATGACGCACTTCAATGCCGCCCCTTCGTCTTTCAGCGTAAAATAGTGGTGCCCAGATGGGTAGACCTTATAATTGCTGATCTCGCCCCGGACGGCCACCTGCCCCAGAAAAGGGTCGTCGTCCAGCCGTCCGCGGATGTATTCGGTTAATTGGGTGATGGACAGAACGTTCTGAGCCATGTTATTCCTCCGTCAGTCGTTTTGTCAGCACGGCGACGCCCATGGCGTTGTCCGTGGAAAACTGCGGCTGTGCAAAAACGGGATGGAGGGTTGCCGTCAGCTCCCGGAGCATGGAATTGGACGCAACGCCCCCGGAAAACACCACGCTCAGCCCCGGATAGGCTTCCAGCGCCTGAACCGTCGCCTGATACACCGCGCCCGCAACGCACCGCAGAGCGTAAGCCGCAGTTTCGGCAGGGTCAGCGCTGGCGGCATGGAACTGCTGCACCTTATTCTGCACGCCGGAAAGGGAAAATTCGCTGTTCCTGCACTTGACGCGGAACACATCCTTCCCCGTCGCTTCCCGGCTGAGGCTGTCCAGATGCTTGCCCGATGGGAACGGCAGCTCCAAAAGCTGCCCCGTCCGGTCGATCAGCTGACCGGCGGAAATGTCCGTGGTGCCGCCGATGCGGGTACACTTCACATTTCTGCCCTCCGGCTCTACCAGAAGCAGCTCCGTGGTACCACCGGACAAATGCCATGCAAGATGGGTTTTCTCCATCAAATCCAGCCGTCCTGCGCTCCACAATGACGCGGCCACGTGTCCCTGCTGGTGGGAAACCTCCACCAGCGGCACGCCCAGAGCGTCCGACAACAGCTTTGCATGGGAGTAGCCAACCATGAAGCAGGGCATATAGCTTCCCTCCACCGCCCGGGGACGGGTGCTGACGCCCACCGCCGTGATGGCGTCCTTCTGAATATGGGAAAACAGCCTGTCGGAAAGCTCCGGCAGGCTTTTGATATGGGCAAATACCGCGTCGGACTGACGCAGACCCAGCTCCCCCTGCCTGACGGGCAGAAGGCGGGAGCAATTTTCTCCCCCCTCACCGTCAAAAAAGGCGATGGAGGTAGTGTAATTGCTGGTGTCGATGCCGATGACGCTCATTTTGCTTCCTCTTGAGGGGCTTCCATCTCCGTGTTCCGGCTACGGACAAAGCTGCCTAAGATTCCGTTGATAAACGCGCCGGTATCGTCGCCGTCGTATTTTTTCGCAATGCGCACCGCTTCGGCTACCGCAACGCCGGTGGGAACGTCATCCACGTAAAGGATTTCGTAGATCGCCAGCCGGAGAATGCACCGGGCAAGTTTGGAAATGCGGCTGATGTCCCAGCCGATGGAAAACTGCCGGATCACATTGTCCAGCTCGTCCTCCCGGTTGGCAACGCCGGTGACCACCGAGTCGATATAGCGCAGCTGGAACCGGTCAGGGCGCTGGGCATATACCTCATTTTCTTCGGCCAGTTTTCCGTAATATTCCTTGTCCAGACGGGTGGAAACCACCTGCTCCGGCTCCTCGCCGGTAAACGCCCTGCCGTAAATCAGATGTACTGCCAGTTCTCTGGCGTCGCCTCTTTTCATACCGCCCGACCTTACTTGTGGACGATGCCGCAGACGTTGACGGAGACGCTCTCGACCTTCGTGCCGGTGATGGACTCCACGCTGGCGGTCACTGCCGCCTGCACGTCCTTCGCCACGTCCACGACGCTGTAGCCGTAGCAGACCATAATGCCGCACTCGATGGTAAGGGTGTTATCCTCCGCGATCAGGATCTTCAGCCCCTTGCCCCAATTCTTTTTATTGGTAAAGTCTGCGATGCTGACGCCGGGCTTGATGCCCAGAGAGCCGACGCCCTCCACCTCGGACAGGGCATGGGCCACGATGGTCGCTACCACGTCCTCGGAGATCATGACGCTGCCATTTTCCTGAACCTGAGTGATGTACTGCTTATATTCAGCCATAAGGTTTTACCTCCTAAATGTTTGTCCCGCCCGTGGGCTTGACATACTTTTGTTTATTGTACCACAAATCCAGAAAAATACAACCATTTTCTGCAAGCAAAGCATGGATTTACAAGATTGCCCCGGATGGTCTTCATCCGGGGCATAAACTTATTGAACTTCCACAACACGGATATCGTTCAGAGAATAGTCGGACTGCGCCATGACGATGTCCGCGATGACGGCCACGTCCTCCCGCTGCAAGCCGCCCTCAGGGGAAGCCACCGCAATGGAAATGCCCTCGCCGGACATGTAGGCCACGCAGTCGGCATAGCCCTTCGCGATAATCAGGCTTTCGATCTGGGCTTCGCTCAGCGCCGTCTGCACGATCTGTTCCAGCTCTACCGCGGACTCCGCTTCCTTGGAGCTTTCGCTGTAGGACATGGCTTCCTGAAGCAGATTCACGGCGTTGTCCCTCGCCTGCTGCCGGGACAGGCGGACGGCGGCAAAGTAGTCGGTGGAGGTGGTCGCCACGTCTTCCCCGGCGGAGATGGCCGCCATGTCCTCGCTGAGCACCAGATTGTCGTCGGACATGACCTTTTCCGTGTCCAGCGTATCCGTGAGATTTGCCGCCGCCTGATCCTCGGTGTAGCGCCAGTTGACGTAGATGCCTGCGCATACCGTCACCAAAATCGCCGCCGCAATCAGATTCTTCTTCCATACCTTCATAAAAATGCCTCCAATCATTCATTTCATTTTCAAAACGGTTATCTTGTCGGTGGACAGCCCGGTGACGCTGCCCACCGCTGATACGATGGCAAGCCGGACGGACGCGCTGTCCGCCCCCTGGCATACGATGACCGCGCCGAGATAAGTAGGGGGATTGACCTGCTGCACAAGCCCGGTCTGAGAACGGTCAGAGCCATTGAGCAAAACCGTGTCCGACCGGATGCCGGAGGATGTGGAATCCTCGTCCGTCTGGTATACCGTCCGCTCCCCTTCCCGCTGGGTCAGAAGCACCCGCACCCTGCCCGCGCCCTGTATCTGGCTGAGAATTTCTTCCAGCCCGGTTTGCAGGTCCTGCCGGGGTTCCATTTCCGCAGCGGCGGGTTCCGGGGCTGCTTTTGTGTTTTTTCCGTCGGGCAGCGCCATGAGAAAAAGCCCTGCCAGCACCACCAAAAGGACATAGCGGTATTTCCTGACCAGCTCCTTTCCCCTGCTTCTCAGCGTTACCCAATCCATTTCTGATTCTCCTTTGAAATACCCAGATCATTTGCGATCATGGCCTGTATCTGCCGCCGGGCGTAAGGGGACGCCTCCCCGGAGAGCGTGACCGCCGTCGGGAGATTGTCTTCGCCGATGGTGACCTCAACGCGCAGGTTCGCGTGGAGGTCTGCGGCTTTGTCCAAGATATATGCTTCCGTTTCTTCCTTTATGATATCCGCCATGGAATCCCGCGCGAGATTTTCTCCCATCGCGGCGGCGTCCTCCGCGTCATCCATGCACCGCAGGGAAAAGTCCGGCAATTTGGAAAAATCCACCCTCGAAATGGGACTCAGAACGGTGTACGCCAGAAACAGCCCGCAGATCAGCTTCCCCACCTGCTTGCCGCTTCCATTGGGGAACAGCCTGACCACAATGCCGCAGAGCATGGCGGCAGCTACCACAGAAATAACATATTGCCGAAGCGCCTCCATTATCCCACTCCTTTCAGAAAACACACCGTGCTGATGAGCAGCAGCAGGCACTCCGAGCCGGTCATGGCGAGCAGAAGTCCCATAGCTGTGGAAAAATCGCCGATCAGCTCCGTCAGTCCCTTTTCTCCAAAGATGCCGCATACGGCGGCTGTCAGTTTCAATATCAGATAGTGGACGCCGATTTTCAGGAACGGACTTAGGAATACCGCCAGCACCGCCAGAATTCCATAAATGCCCGCCGCGTTTTTCATTAGCCCCGCGCTGACCAGCACCGCTTCCGAGGCGTCGGACAAAATTCCGCCCACCACGGGGACTACGGAGGAAATGGTGACCTTCGTTGCTTTCAGCGCCGCCGCGTCGGTAGTGCCGCTGACCACGCCGGTGACGGTCATATAGGTCGTGAACACCGTCAATATGGTTTTCAGGCTCCAGCTGACGACGTTTTTGACCAAATCCCGCAATTTTCCCAGAATATTCTCCCCGATTGCGCCGTTTGCCGCCGACAGCGCCAGAAACAGGTACACCATGGGGCCGAGCACCCGGGAAATCAGGGAGCTCAGCACCGAGTCGAACACCGCCGTCCCGGCGTACAGCGCCGTGGAGGACGCCGCCCCGCCCTGCGCCGCCATGGCCGCCGTCATAACGGGAAGCAGCAGCTTTCCGTACTCGCTGATTTCCGTCACGGTCTGCGACCCCAGACGAATCAGGGAATTTGCGCTCAGCAGTAACCCCGCCGCAATGGCTGTCGCCCCCACAAGGTTTGCGACGGTCTTCACATTTCCGGAAAAGGATTGGAGCAACGACACCATCATCACCGCCGCAATCACCCCAAGGCTGACCTTGGAGGCTTCCTTCAAATCCGGCCGAAGTCCCAGAACCGCGTCCCGAAGCAGCTCCATCAGCCCGGTGGCAAAGGAGCCGGTGTCCTCCGGCATCAGCTCCGCCCCTCCCTCCGGCACCTGTGGGGCCGTAAATTCCACAGCGGAAGCAGGTATCGCCAGCGCAAATACCAACGCCACCGCCAAAATCAATTTGCTCATAACTCCCGTAAAATCTCCCGTATCAGTTCCAGCATGGCGGTGAAAATGGGAAGAGACAGATATAAGATCACCGCCGAGCCAAGCATTTGCAGCGTTTTTCCAAGAGAGCCGTTTCCCGCGTCAGTGCAGACCAGTCCGGCAATTTCCGACACCAGCCCGATGCCCACCGCTTTCAGGAGAATGCCCAGCATGTCCCCCTGCAGGTCTCCCAGCGTCTCCAGCTCACGCAGGAAGTCCAGCACCGGCTCCAGATAGGAAATGGCGATCATGGCGACCATGCAGCACACCGCCATGGTCAGCAGAACGCCGATGTCCTTCTGCTTTCCCAGAGAAAGCCCCAGCACCACCGCCAGCAGCGCCGCCGCCGCGGCCTTCCAGAACAGGCTCATCAGAATTCAAACAGGGTCTTCACCAGATCAAACAGATCGGCGATCTTCTGCGCCAGCATCATCAGCACGACCACCAGCCCCGCTAAGCTGGTCATGGTGGCCTGCTCCTCCCGGCCGGAACGGGAAAGCACCTGATTGAGGATAGATACGATGATGCCGATGGCAGCAATTTTGAAAATCAGGTCAATGTCCATACTCATAGAAACAAAATCGCCAGCGCCGCACCGGCGCATAATCCCAGCGTCCCGTAGCTGCGAAGACGTGTTTCCCGGTTCTTCCCCAGAGCTTCCAGCTCCATGCGGCACGCTTCCTTCACTTCCTCAAGGCCCTGCTTCTGCCCCGGAAGATCGAACCGGCCAAGGGTATGCCCCAGCTGCTTCATGATTCCCCGTACCCGCCGGGGCAGCTCGTGACTGCGTTTCAGCGCGGCGGTCATGCAGCTGGCCGCGTCCGGGGAGGTCTGCCATTCCAGCTCCCGCGCAAGATTGAAAAACACTTCCCGGAGTGTCCCCCTCGTTTCCTTCCCCGCCTGACGGCAAAGCTCCGGCAGGGGCGTCAGGCGGTATTGAAGCTCCCACTCCATGTAATTCAGCGCTCTGAGCAGCTGCCGGAGGATTCCTTCCTCCCGCTTGTACCCGGAAGCGATGGAAAACCCGAAACCACCGCAGCCCGCGATGACCAGCGCCGCGCCAAACCATCTGTAGCTCATAGCGCCGCCCTCTCCGCCCGGAAGGACTTGTCCTGCCGTAAAATCAGAAGCGTTTGGAACACCCCACTTTCCGCCAGCGGACGGTAGACCGACCTGCGCCGCAGGTCCGCCGCCGACGTGCCGTGGGCGGTTGCCAACAGCCGCACGCCGCAGTTTGCCGCCCGGAGAAGCGCACGGGCATCCGCCTCCGCCGTGATCTCGTCCACGGCGATGCAGTCCGGCCCCATGGTTCTGAGCACCATGTCGATTCCCGGGGACTTGGGGCAGCCGGTGAGGACGTCCGTCTTCTTCCCCCGTTCCAGCCCCTCCGGGAACAGCTCGCCCCGCTCGTCCACCACGCTGACGCACTGCTTTTCTCCGATCTGCCGAATCAGATCCCGCAAAAGGGTGGTTTTTCCCCAACCGGGCGCGCCCAGAATCAGAATGGAGCCGGGAGCGTCCGCCGCCCGCTTGGCGATTCCCGGAAAATCTCTCGCGACACGGATGCACAGAGAGCTTATTTCCCGAATGCCCGTTACGACCCCATCTTTGCAGACCACCTCGCCGCACAGACCAATGCGGTGTCCCCCGGGGGCGGTAAGATACCCCTGCGCTGTTGTCGTCGCCGCCCATGGAGAATACCGGCTGGCGGCGTTGATGCAGTAATTCAGGTCTTCCCTGCTGACACAGCACCCCAGCCAGCGGCTTTCCCCGCTCAAAACCAGCTCCGGCGGCATCCCCAGCCGAAGCCGCAGCTCCTGCAAAGCGTTTTTCCCCAACCTGTCCACCTCCGGCCGAAGTCTTGGCGGCAAGACGGACAGCAGCTGTTTCCATGCGCACATCATTTGCATCACTCCTGCCAAAGACTATGCGGCGGGGCGCAATATTAGCACCCCGCCGCAAAAGGTTTTTGGCCATGCAAAAGCCGACAGCACAGGGCTGCCGGCTTTCCGTTACCGCTTATTTTTCTTGTAAATGACGTTCAGACCCTTCAGAAGCAGGTCTTTTTCCAGAATGATCTCCCGCTTGCACAGCGGTGTGATGAACTGGGCAAGGCCGCCGGTGGCGATGAGCGTGGACTTGTGTCCCAGCTCTGCTTCGATTCGCTCCACCAGTCCGTCCAGCATGGCGGCAGTTCCGTACATCATGCCGCTGCGCATACAGTCCACGGTGTTCTTGCCGATGACGTGCTTCGGCTTGTCCAGACTGATGCCGGGAAGCTGAGCGGTGCGGCTGGTCAGCGCGTCCAGCGAGACCCGGACGCCCGGGAAAATGATGCCGCCCAGATACATATTGTTCGGCTCCACAACCTCAATGGTGGTTGCCGTTCCTAAGTCCATCAGAATCATGGGCGCTTCGTACTCGGCGAGGGCGGCCACGGCGATGACGATGCGGTCGCTGCCTACCTGACTGGGAACGTCCATGTGGATGTTCAGCCCGGTTTTCAGCCCGGGGCCGACCACCATGGGCTGCTTCCGGATAACCTTGATGACGCCGGTTTTGACCGAATTGAACACCGGCGGCACGACGGAGGAAATGATGCAGTCGTCGATTTCCTTTACCTGCACGCCGAAGGCTTCCATCATGTTTTTGATCTCCACGCCATACTGGTCGGAGGTGCGGATGGCGTCGGTGGCAATGCGGGCTTTGAACAGAATTTTATCATTTTCAATACAGCCGATGACCAGATTGGTATTACCGATGTCAATGGCAAGCAGCATAACGATCTCTCCTTAACGTTTTTTCATCCGCTCCGAAAGGTGCAGCAGCGCCTTCCCGATGACGGTCACCAGAATGGCGGCAATAATAGCCTCAGGGATTCCGGACGCCGTGACCGTCCCCATCACAAGTCCAAAAACGGCGGTAATGGCCACGTTTTTCGCCTGTGCGTACTGCTGGGCAAGCAGCACATAAATGCTGCCCATGACGAGAATTGTGTGGCACAGCGTGGAAATTGCCGCAGTCAGGGGCAGCGCCGCAAAGTCCTGCTTCGTAAGCTTCTTAAACAGCTTCCACAGCCATCCCGCAATCGCGCCGAACAAAATCCGGCACCCCAGTGCGATCCACAGGCTTTTCAGCACCCCCGGCAGGCCCTCCGTGGTCATAAAGGGCGAAAACGCAAATGCCAGCAGTCCGGGACTGGTGGTATTTGCCCAGATGGAGCACAGCCCGAACACGCCCCCAAGGACAGCGCCCGCGCCGGGGCCGAGCAAAACCGCGCCCAGAATGACCGGGATGTGCATGGTTGTGGCCTTGATCACCGGAAGTGGAATGAAACCGATTCCGGTAACGCCCATGACCAGCAGAACACCGCAGAACATAGCGAGGGTCGCCATGTACCGGGTGTTCATTTTCCTTTTTTCCATATGAAATTACCTCCTGCTGCCGTTCTTCTTATGAAGATACAGCGCAAATTTGGGAGCTTCCACTCCGAGAGTATTATAGCAGGGTGCGGCGAAAAATACAAGAAAAAAATCATCTTTACAGCGATTCAAAATCGGGATATAATGAGGGTAAGCAATTTTCTATTCTGGAGGGTTCCCTATGCTGAAAGGAAAAACCGTCCTTCTGGGCGTTACCGGCGGAATCGCCGCCTATAAAGCCGCCGCGCTGGCCTCCGCCCTTGTCAAGCAGCACGCCGCGGTGGAGGTCGTCATGACCGAAAACGCCACCCAATTCGTCACACCCCTGACCTTCGAGCAGCTCACCGGCCGCCGGACGATGGTGAACACCTTCGACCGGAATTTCTCCCATCAGGTGGAGCATATCGCTCTGGCGGAACGGACGGATCTTGTGATCGTCGCCCCGGCCACGGCCAATGTGTGCGCGAAGCTTGCCCACGGGTTGGCGGACGATATGCTCACCACCACGATTCTCGCCTGCCGCTGCCCCAAACTCATCGCCCCCGCCATGAATACCAACATGTACGAAAATCCCGTGACACAGGACAATCTGGCGCTTCTGCGCCGTTATGGCTGGGAAGTCATCGAACCTGCCAGCGGACGTCTTGCCTGCGGCGCCGTGGGCAAGGGCAAGCTGCCGGAGCCGGAGGAAATTCTGCAATATATCCTGCGTCAGCTGGCCTTCCCTCACGATCTTGCCGGGAAAAAGGTGCTTGTCACCGCCGGGCCGACCCAGGAGGCCATCGACCCCGTCCGGTATCTGACCAACCATTCCACCGGAAAAATGGGCTATGCCATTGCCAGAATGGCCATGCTCCGGGGCGCGGACGTGACTCTGGTTTCCGGCCCCACGGCCATCGCCCCCCCGCCCTTTGTGACCGTAGTTCCCGTCGTTTCCGCTCAGGATATGTTTGAAGCCGTGGCCGCAAGCGCCCCAAAATCCGACTTTATTTTCAAAGCGGCGGCGGTGGCGGACTACACCCCGGCAAATTACAGCGACAACAAGGTCAAAAAATCCGAGGGAGACATGTTCATCCCCCTGAAACGCACCCGGGACATTCTGAAATATCTTGGCGAGAACCGCGTCCCGGGACAAGTCATCTGCGGTTTTTCCATGGAGACCCAGAACATGGTGGAAAATAGCCGGGAAAAGCTCGTAAAGAAGAACGTGGACATGATATGCGCCAACAATCTCAAGCAGTCCGGCGCTGGCTTCGGGGTTGACACGAATGTAATCACGATCATTACCCGGAACGAAACCACTGAGCTTCCGCTGCAATCCAAGGAAAGCGCCGCAAACGCCATTCTGGACGCGGCTGTCCGGCTGGCTCCGTAAAAGCGCCCATACCTGCAAATCGGAATCGGAGAAGATTAAATGGGACAGATCAGCCTACAGATCATGACAAGGGAGTTATGTCACGACCTTTATAAAGGGTGGACAAATGACGCATCCATTTATATGGATATGAAGCTGTTCAAGCCATACACCTATAACGAAGATGCTGTAAACCGGTATTTTGAATCGAAGCAGGATGTGTCGAGGGTTGTATTCGCAATTATGCTTGATGCCGAGGTGATTGGGGAGTTGCAGCTAAAGCAAATAGACCGCGACAGGAAAGAGTGTACGCTGAGTATTCACATGCAAAATGATTCCGTGAAGGGCAAAGGTTATGGGACGCAAGCGGAAAAGCTGGCGATCAAATACGCTTTTGAGAAGCTGGGGATGCTTGCGGTCAACGCCGATGCTGTTCTTAAGAACACACGCAGTCAGCACGTTCTTGAAAAAGTGGGATTTCGCTTCGTCAAAGAAGAAGGAATATTTCGGTACTATCGGGTGGAACAGGCGGACTTCCATGCTGATTAAATCTTGTATGTGCTGTAAATCTTGTATGTGCTGTAATAGTCAAACGCCCGGACGTTTTTCGTCCGGGCGTTTTAAATCATTACATCAGTTCATCCGGCACGGAGTCCAGATCGTCAAAGCCCATCTGTTCCGTCTGGCCGCCCTTCATGGACGCCCATTGTTCCTTCGTGATCAGAATAGCTCTCGGCTTGGAGCCTTGGAATGGGCCTACAATGCCCTTTTCTTCCATCTCGTCCACGATTCGCGCCGCGCGGGCATAGCCAAGCTTCAGACGGCGCTGGAGCATGGAGACGGAAGCCTGTCCGGTCTCCAGAATCACATCCACGGCGGCGGGCAGCATTTCGTCACCCTCCAGCTCCTCGTCGGTGGGGTCGGGGTCGGACACGCTCGCCGGCTTTTTGCCGGTCTGCTGGGCTTTTTTCTCGATCTCGTCCAGCACCTGCTGGCTGTAATCCGCCGTGTAGTTGTCCTTGACATACCCGGCCACAGCCTCGACCTCGGTGTCGGTGACAAAACAGCCCTGCACACGCAGCGGCTTGCCGCAGCCGATGGGGGCGTACAGCATATCGCCCTTGCCCACCAGCTTTTCCGCGCCCATGGTGTCCAGAATGATGCGGGATTCCATAGCGGAGGCCACGGAGAACGCGATTCGGGACGGGATATTCGCCTTCATCAGGCCGGTGATAACGTTGGCAGAGGGACGCTGGGTGGCAATGATCAGGTGCATACCGGCGGCGCGGCCCATTTGCGCGATACGGCAGATGGAATCCTCCACCTCCTTGGCGGCGACCATCATCAGATCCGCCAGCTCGTCGATGATAATGACCACCTGAGGGAGCTTCTGGCCGTCCTCCTCGGCGGTAACGATGCTGTTGTAGGATTCCAGATCCCGGACGCCCATGTCGGACATCATTCTGTAGCGGCGAAGCATTTCTGTCACCGCCCATTGCAGACTGCCCGCAGCCTTCTTGGGGTCGGTGACCACAGGGATCAGCAGATGGGGAATGCCGTTGTAAATGCCCAGCTCCACCATCTTGGGGTCAACCATGATGAGCTTCACATCGTCGGGACCTGCCTTGTATAGTAAGCTGATGATGATGGAATTCATGCACACGGATTTACCGGAACCGGTGGTACCGGCAATCAGCAGATGGGGCATTTTGGCAATGTTGCCTACAATGCAGCTTCCGTCAATGCTCTTGCCCAGGGCGATGGAGGTCTTGGATTTCGCTTTGGCGAACTCGGTGGAATCAATGACCTCCCGCAGGGAGACCGTCGTGACCGCGCGGTTCGGCACCTCGATACCAACCACGGAGATCTTTCCGGGAACGGCAGCGATGCGGACGCCGGACGCGCCCAGACTCAGGGCAATATCATCGGCGCAGCCGGTGATTTTATTCAGCCGGACGCCCTTGTCAAGCTCCACCTCGTAGCGGGTAACGCTGGGGCCGCGGGTGACGTTGATGATGTGGGCGTCGATATTGAAGCTGGCGAGGGTCTCATTGAGGCGGCGGGAATTTTCCCGCATTTCCTCCGTGCCGTCCGTCCCGGCACGTACCGGGCGTTTCAGCAGTTCCAGCGGCGGGAAGCAGTAATCCGGCTGCTGCACCCCCTGGGTCTGGGCGATCTCCGCGGCGACCTGCCGGGCGGATTGTGCGGCGTCCTTGGTGGTGACCTTTCCGGACTTTGCCTCCGGAGTGGGCTTTATCTTGCCTTCGTCCAGCTTGGGCGCGGGTGGGATAGGCGCGTTGGGGACAAATTCCGGCATTTTGCTGGGCAGCTTCTCCCCGATGTCCTCCCCTTCCACCCGGACGGGCTTCGCTGGAGCGGGACGCGCGGGGAGCGGTTCGGGAACCGGCGGCGTTTCATCCTTCACGTATTCGGCCGTGCCGGACAGCGGCGCGTTGATGTCTCCGTCGATACGCTCCATGAACGCCGCACCTTTCCCCGGAATCTGCTTGACTTCATCCTGCGGTGCGGGAGCATGGTTTTTTTCCTGCTTTGGGGCAGGACGCGGCTGCTTTTCCGGCGGAAGCTGCTGGGGCGTCTCCGGCGGTGTTTCTTCCGGGGCGTTCTCCCTCGCCCGCTGCTGTTCCCGGCGCTGACGTTTGCGGGCGATCTGCTTGCTCGCAATATTGTTGACTACAGCCGTCGCCGGGTCTATGTAGTCCTCTTCCTCCGCATAATCGTCCTTGGGGCGGTTGGCAATGGCTCTGATAATGCTGGGAATGGTGATATTCATTGCCCCCAGCAGCGTCAGAATTGCGAAAAACACGCAGAGCACAAAGGCCAGCGTTTTGCCGCAGAGCCAGCGCAGCAGCATGGCCGCGCCGCCGCAGAGGACGCCGCCGGTGCTTCCCGCTACGCCGCCGGTATACAGGTCGGCGATCAGGGCAAAGCCCTTCGACATCTCCTGCTCCTGCATGGCAAGGTGGTAAATGCACCCGCACAGAAAAACGAAAAGCAATGTGCAGACGCTCCGCATGGTCGGGGCGTTTTTCCGGCCAAAGGTGTGGATGACGAACAGGTATAACAGTCCCGGAATGGCAAAATAAAATCCGGCCTGTCCAACCAGACCCAGCACCACAGACTGAATGATTTCCAGCAACTTACCATCCGGGTTCACGCTGATGACAACAAACAGCGCAAACAGCAGAATGCTGACCGCCGCAATGAGAAAATGCGGCGGAACGGCACGCTCATATTCCGTCTTGTACTTGGTGTTCTTGGCAGGCGTACTCTTTTTTCCGGAAGGTTTGGAAGCGGAACCGGATGACGTTTTCTTCTTCGCGCCCGAAACCGCCTGCTCGGCCCGACTGGCCGTTTTCTTCTCAGCCATAATTTCCTCCCATTAAGCCATCAGATTCAGAATAAAGGTAAACAGCGACACACCCCAGCAGTAGACCGCCAGTAGCGCATAGCCGTTATTGGCGGCCAGCAGACGCATGAGCTTCACGCCCAGCAACGCGGCGCCAAAAGACACAGCGGCAGTCACCAGATATCGGACGAGAATCAGGAACGACAGCGTTCCCGCCCCTACCGATATCAGCGCCAGCACATCCAGCACGATCAAACCGACCTGAATAAACATGTTCATCAGCAGCGCCATGTTCAGACCGTAGCTCCGCTCCACGCCGCAGATGCTGGCAACGGACAGCGCAGAACCCACGGCGGAAACGCCCGGCAAAATTCCCAGCGCGCCGCCCAACCCTACGAGGAGTCCCTCGACCCGGGATAGCATCCGGCTGTCCCGGTTGCTGGTGGGGAAAAACTGAGGTATGTACAGGATAATGCCGTTCAGGAACAGCAATACGGCGATCCAGATCAGCTTTTCTTTCAGCGGCTCCACGTACCGGTTCAGGAGAAATCCGAGAATCACGGGAATCAGCATCGTCCTGAGCAGGCTGAAATCCATCAGGCTCCGGGTATCCAGCGGCCGACGGCGGCGGCGTTTGGGCACCCGCGCCAGACGGCGCGCCCGATGAATGCGGACGATCTGCTTGCGGCAGCTGAAATACATCGCGCTGAACACGCCAAGATGCGCGAACAGCTTCATCAGCTCCGTGCTGCTCTGAATGCCGAAGCATTTCAGCACCAGAATGCGGTGGGCTTCGGCGGAAACGGGCAGAATATCCGCGAGCCCGGAAAACAGACCGTATAAGAAACTCTCAAGCCAGTTTAAGTCCAAGTCTGCCCCTCCTACAACATAATAATTCACTTTATTATAGCATAGGTCAGAGAGAATTTCCAGTCTTATTTTTTGTCCGCGCAGGCACAGCCAAAATCGGCTGTGCCTGCGCGGTGAAAGCTATTTTTTCTGTTTGTCGATCATCCTGTGCAGCGTGGACAGCGCGTCATTCAGCCCGCCCAGCTTGTCGATCAGGCCGGAAGCCACCGCTTCCTTGCCGTAGAGAATCGTTCCCACGTCCGTGGCGATCTCCCCCGTCGCCATCATATAATGCTCGAAGTCCTCCCGGCTGATGCGGGAGTTCGATGTGACAAAATCCGCAATCTGCTCCTGAATCCGCTGAAAGTACCGGAAGGTCTGGGGCGCGCCCACCACCAGACCTGTCATGCGCACGGGATGCACCGTCATGCTGGCTGTCGGGGTAATGAAGCTCTTTTTCGTGCATACTGCCAGAGGGATACCGATGGAATGTCCGCCGCCCAGCACCAGAGACACCGTTGGCTTTTTCATCCCGGCGATCATCTCCGCAATGGCCAGTCCTGCCTCAATGTCGCCGCCCACTGTGTTCAGAAGCAGCAGCAGACCGTCCACGTCGTCGCTTTCCTCGATTCCGGCCAGCAGCGGCAGAACATGCTCATATTTGGTGGTTTTCACCGTTTCCGGGGCGATCATGTGCCCTTCCACCTGTCCGATGATGGTGAGGGTGTAGATGCTTCCCTTGCTGGATTTCGTGATGTCCGAGCCAAGCTCCACGATCTGCTCCCGCTCCTGTTTTTTCATTTCCGCGTCTTTGTTTTCGCTCATATCGTAACCTCCTCCCCCATAGGATAACCGGTTTTTTGCAATTCACACTTGAAAGCGACAGTGTTTTGTCGTATAATAAGGTACGGTGATGATATGGCTACAAAAACGAACGCAGTCCGTCTGGTTCAGCAGGCGGGAATCCCCTGCCGCGAAGCATTTTATGAATTCGACGAGCAGGATTTGAGCGGCGTCCATGCCGCACAGGCCATCGGAATGCCGGAGGAACAGGTTTTCAAGACGCTGGTCGCCCGGGGTGAAAAGACGGGCATCAACGTGTTCTGCATTCCCGTCTGCTGCGAGCTGGATCTGAAAAAAGCCGCCAAGGCCGCCGGGGACAAAAATATGGAGCTGGTGGCCGTCAAGGAACTTCTCGGCCTGACCGGCTATATCCGTGGCGGATGCAGTCCCGTGGGCATGAAGAAACACTACCCCACCTTTATTGACGAGACCTGCACGCTGTGGGATGAGATTGCCGTCTCCGCCGGCGCCAGAGGACATCAGATGATCGTTCCGCCCCAGCCCCTCGCGGATCTGGTTGGCGCAGAACTGACAGATATTATTGTATAGAAAGGAAATCGGCATGTACGAATACAAGACAAAAGGCACCTGTTCCCAGAAGATTTTCTTCGACATTGAGGACAACAAGGTCAAGAATGTTCAGTTTGTAGGCGGCTGCAACGGCAACCTGAAGGGCATCGGCAAGCTGGTGGAAGGGATGGACGTTGACGACGTCATCGCCCGTATCGAGGGCGTCAAGTGCGGCATGAAGTCCACCTCCTGCCCCGATCAGCTGGCGCAGGCGCTGAAAAACTGCCGTGTGCCGGTGGTGGTAACAGGCCAGCGTTTTCAGGATGTGGCCTGCGTGTACAACGACGACCGCACTGCAGCCCGGGAACTTGCCCAGCGGATGCTGGAGCATGGCCGCAGAAGGATCGTTTATATTGGCGGTACAGAGCGGGACGATGCCACCGGCGTGCAGCGCCGTGAGGGCGTGCAGGATGCGCTGAACGCTGCCGGACTGAACGGCGAACAGATGCCCCGCATCTGCTGCAACGCCTTTACCATGGAGGAGGGCCAGCGCTGTATGCAGGAACTGCTGGTGCGCTGCCCGGATCTGGACGGTGTGGTCTGCGTGACTGACACGGTGGCCTTTGGTGCCATGCGTGCCCTGCGGGAAGCAGGACGGCATGTGGGGCAGGATGTGGGTCTTGCAGGCGTTGGCGACAGTTGGGCTGGCAGCATGATGGAACCGGGGCTGGCCACGGTGCGCTTTTACCAGAAGCAGGTGGGGCAGGAGGCTGCCCGGATCCTGCTGCAGATGCTGGAAGAGAATGGGAGCAGCGGGCCTGTGCGTCAGGTGACGCTGGGCTATCAGATCGTGGAGCGAGGCTCCCTTTGATGATAAAGGATAAAGGATAAAAGTATGGGTCGTAAGCTGATTTTTCTGGATATTGACGGCACGCTGCTGCCGCCGGGTGATATGCTCATCCCGGAAAGCACTCTGGCTGCACTGGATCGCGCCAGAGCAAACGGACACAAGCTGTTTTTGTGCACCGGCCGCAACCACCGCATGACCGAACCGCTGCTGCGGCACGACTGCTTTGCGGGCGCAGTGTGCAGCGCCGGCGGCTATGTGCTGTGCGATGGCAAGACTCTGGTGGATATCCCCATGGAGCCGCAGCAGGCTGAAGGCGTGCGCGCGGCGCTGGAGCGCAATGGCGTGGAGTGCACGCTGGAAGCCCGGGATGCCACCTTTGGCGGAAGCAAGATGGCTGAGAGGTGGAGCTTTATCCACAAAAAGAACGGTGCACCGCTGAACAGCGAAGCAGAGCGCTGGCGCAAAGCCATGGAAGAGGGTATGTCCATCCTGCCGCTTTCCGATTACAAAGGGGAACTGCTGTATAAGATCGTGTTCATTGCCGACCACGAGAGCGACCTTGCCGAGGCAAAGCAGCTCTATGCTGACCAGTTCGTGTTCTGCGAAAGCAAGCTGGACCGTCTGACCGATGGCTTTGTGAATGGTGAGCTCATCAACCGCAAATTTGATAAGGGCACCGGAATCAAGGCCATCTGTGATCATCTGGGCTGCACGCTGGCGGATACCATCGGCTTTGGTGACAGCGATAATGACCTGCAGATGACCGATGTTGTCGGCATCAGTGTGTGCATGGCCAATGGCTCCGAAAACCTGAAAAAGCGGTGCGACCGCATTGCTCCCTCGGTATACGAGGACGGCATTGCAAGGGAGTTCAAGGCGC
>ERZ772812.417-NODE-417-length-39169-cov-13.399959_pt1 | contig 39169 bp, 48 predicted proteins | sample MGYA00511343_ERZ772812 | MGnify/ENA primary metagenome ERZ772812 (study PRJEB29015, sample SAMEA2737706) | human gut metagenome | biome: human gut; feature: human-associated habitat; material: faeces | place: China | collected 2012 ...
TACCCAATGCGCAGGCTGCCGGAAAGCCCGGTGGAAGCTCCGTGCGCCCGGTCAATGGCCTGATCCATCCGCTCCAGGATCGCCTTCGCTTCGGTCAGAAACGCCTTGCCCGCCGGCGTTAGGGAAACCGGCCGGGTACTCCGGTCAAACAGGGGACACCCCAGCATCTCCTCCAGCAGCCGTATCTGCTGCGTCACCGCTGTCTGGGAGATAAAAAACTGGTCGGCTGCCTTGGTAAAGCTCCGGCTCTCCGCCGCCGCCACAAAGTATCTCAGTTGGTTTCGGTTCATCGGTTTCCTCCCTTTCTCCTTTCCGGTCCCTGCAATCCGCTGCATCATAACTTTTTCTTATATTATAATGCCAAACTGCTCCTTGTCAATGCTCCTCTCCCGTCCTATAATAAGAATACTTTTTATAAAGTCGAAATGAGGAGTATTGTATGCAAAGAGAAAATTTCCGTTCCCGCTTAGGGTTCCTGTTGGTCAGTGCCGGCTGCGCCATCGGCATCGGCAATGTCTGGCGCTTCCCCTATATCACCGGCCAGTACGGCGGTGGATACTTTGTGCTGTTTTATCTCATCTGCCTGGTCATCATGGGCATCCCGGTTATGACCATGGAGCTGGCCGTGGGCCGCGCCAGCCGCAAAAGCGCCGTACAGGCCTACCAGACCCTCGAAAAGCCGGGCCAGAAGTGGCACATCCACGGCTGGTTCTGCCTGATCGGCTGCTACCTCTTGATGATGTACTACACGACGGTTTCCGGCTGGATGGTGAGCTACTTTGGCAGGTTCCTGACCGGCAAGTTCTACTCCGGCATGCCCGCGGAGGACGCGTCCGCCGTGTTCGGCCAGCTGCTGTCCGATCCAGTCGAAATGGGTATTTTAGCAGTCGCTATCGTCATCGTCGGCTTCATCGTCTGCTCGTTCGGCCTGCAAAAGGGCCTTGAGCGCGTGACGAAAGTCATGATGCTCTGCCTGCTGGTGCTCATTCTTGTGCTCGCCGTTCACAGCCTGACGCTTTCCGGCGCGGCGGAGGGCATGAAGTTCTATCTGGTCCCCTCGATGGATTCCATCCGTGAAAACGGCTTCGGCAGCCTCGTCACCGACGCGATGAATCAGGCGTTCTTCACGCTCTCGCTCGGCATCGCCGCCATGGAGATCTTCGGCAGCTACATGAGCGACGAGCACACCCTGCCCGGCGAAGCCGTGCGCATCTGCGCGCTCGACACCTTCGTGGCGCTGATGGCGGGCACCATCATCTTCCCCGCCTGCTTCACCTTTGGTGTTGCGCCCGAGGAGGGTCCGGCGCTGATCTTCCAGACCCTGCCGCCTGTCTTTATCAACATGGCGGGCGGGCGCTTCTGGGGCGCGCTGTTCTTCCTGTTCATGATCTTCGCGAGCTTCTCCACCGTGCTGGCGGTGTTTGAAAACATCCTCGCCATCTGCATGGACACCTTCGGGATCAGCCGCAGGAAGGCCGTGCTCATCAACGGCATCCTGATCGCCGCTCTCAGTCTGCCCTGCGTGTTCGGCTACAACATCTGGAGCGACTTCCGTCCCATCCTCGGCAAGGACGTGCTCGACAGCGAGGACTTCCTCGTGAGCAACCTCCTGCTGCCCATCGGCTCGCTCGTCTACCTCCTCTTCTGCGTGACAAAGTGGGGCTGGGGCTTCGACAAGTATCTTGCCGAGGCCAACAAGGGCACGGGCCTCAGGTTCGCCCGCTGGCTCAAGCCCTACTTCCAGTGGGTGCTGCCGATCCTGATCGTCATCATTCTGCTGCAGGGTCTCTAAACAGTGCAGAAAACCGGCGTCCGTTTCAAGCGGACGCCGGTTTTTTGTTGTGTCTATTACGCAGCCGGTCCCGTCTCCGCGCGGGAGACTGCGGTGAAGTAGCAGTGGCCGAAGCAGTCGTGGCTCACGCCGGTGAGGCCCTCGCGCAGGAGGTAGGCTGTACCGGAGAAGCAAAGCGGCGAAACGGCGCTGTCCTCGAGCAGCATCGCCTCCGCGTCGTGCAGGAAGGCCGCGCGGGCGGTCAGGTCGCCGGTCGATTCCGCCACGCCGACGAGCAGGTCAAAGGTGTCGTTGCGGTAGCCGCAGACGTTGCTCTCCGACGTGCCGCGGAACGGCAGCAGGTACTCCATCGGATCGTCGCAGCGAGCCGTGAGCGTGGTAAGCGCGAGGTCAAAATCACCGGCGGCGAGCGCCGCGTCAAGCTCCTCGGCGCTCACGCCCACCAGCTCGACCGCCACGCCCGTGGCGGTCCTCCACATATTGAACAGACTCAGCGCCGCCGCGCGCGTCTGCTCCCCCTCCACAAAGAGGAAGCGGAGCGTCGGCAGGCCCGCGCCCTGATAGTGTCCGGCAGAGGTCATCAGCCGCGCCGCCTCGGCGCTGCGCTCGGCATAGCCCTCGGCGTCCGCCGCGCAGAGCTCACCGCCCGCCGTGCGGAAGTCCTCCCCGCTCTCGGGCGCGTCGCTGATGCCGTCGGGCACGCAGCCGGTCGCCGCCGTCGCCGTCACGCCGAGCTGTTCGGCGAGCGCCGCGCGGTCGATGGCAAGGTCAAAGGCACGGCGCAGCTGCGCGTCGGAGAAGGTGTCGGTCAGGTGGTTGTAGAGCACACAGACCGTCTCCGCCAGCGGAGCGGGCTGCCACGTCTCATCCTCCGCCAGCTGCTCGATGGCCGCGTAGGGCAGCTTCGCGGTGTAGTCCAGCTCGCCGGCAAGAAGCTGATCGTAGTTCGTCTGCGCGTCCGTCTCGAAGCGGAAGCAAATGCTGTCCGGCACGACGAGCTTGCTCTCGTAGTATTCGCCGTTTCTCTTCGTCTGAAGCTGCGCGGCCTTTACCCATGTGCCCACGGTATAGGGGCCGTTCGTCACGATGTCGGCGGTCGCCGCCCAACTCGCATTCCCCTCCACCAGATCACGGCGCAGCGGGGCCGTCGCCGGCGACGTGCAGACGCTGGTGATGAAGTAGGCGCAGGGCCTGCTGAGCGTCACAAGGAAGGTGCTCTCGCCCTTGGCCTTCACGCCGAGCAGCGACACGTCGCCGCTCTCGCGCACCTCGTCATAGCCCGCGACCATGCTCAGAAGCGAGGCGTTGGGCGATGCCGTCGCGGGATCGACCAGGCGCTGCCAGGCATAAACGAAGTCCTCCGCCGTCACGCGCTCGCCGTCCGACCAGCGGGCCGCGGAGCGCAGCGTGAACGTATAGGTCACGGTGTCGTCGTAATTCTTTTCCTCGATGTATTCCTTGGCGATGCCCGCCACGGCGACCGCCTTGCCGGCGCCGTCGTCGCGCATCCGCATCAGGCCCTCAAAGAGCGTGGAGAGCAGGCTCTCCGTCCCCACGTCGGTGTTCATGGTCGGGTCAAGCGTCTCCAGCGGACCGCAGACCGCGGCGCTCACCACAAAGTCCTCCGCGGGCTCCTCCTGCTTGCCGCAGCCGGCGAGCAGGGTCAAAAACAGCGCCGCACAGAGCAGCAGACAGACGGATCTTCGTAGCATTTTCATCGGGAGCGTCTCCTCTTTCTCTATCGTAAAACGCGGCGCGAAGCGCGCCGCACAGGCAAACATCTGAATGATTATATAAAAATTTGCCCCGCTTGTAAAGACGAGCGGGGCAAAAAGTTACAAATTGTTATTATTTGGCGTCCACGACCAGCGTATCACCCTCGAAGTGGGCGGGCTTGACGTCGTTTCCGGTGAACTTGGCGATGGCGTCGAGCCGCATTTTGCTCGGGTAGTCCGCCACGAGCGTGTAGGCGACGCCGTGACGCTTCGCGCGGCCCGTGCGTCCGATACGGTGGACGTAATATTCGTTCTCCTGCGGCACGTCGTAGTTGAACACCGCGTCCACGTCGTCCACGTCGATGCCGCGGGCGGCGACGTCGGTGGCGACGAACACAGGCAGCTCGCCGCGGCGGAAGCGCGCCATGACCTGCTCACGCTTTTTCTGCGGGATGTCGCCGTGGATGCAGGCGGCGTCCAGTCCCTCCATCTCAAGGTACTTCGTCAGGCGCTCGACCATGCCCTTGGTGTTGCAGAACACCATCACGCGCTCCAGCTTCTCCTGCCGGATGATGCGCGCCATCGCCGCGACCTTGTCGGTCTGCTCGACCGTGACAGCATACTGGAGGATGTCGGGCTTATTCTGCTCGTCCGCGCGGACAGTGATCTCCTCGGGGTCGCGCTGGTAGACCCAGCTGATGTCCATGACCTCGCGCGAGATGGTCGCGGAGAACATACCGAGGTTGCGGCGGGATGGGATCTTGTCCAAAATACGGGTCACGTCGTGGATGAAGCCCATGTCGAGCATTCGGTCGGCCTCATCGAGCACAACGGTCTGCACCCGGTCGAGCCGCACGGTGCGGCGCTTCATGTGGTCGGACAGGCGGCCCGGGGTCGCCACAACGATCTGCGGCTTTTTCTTCAGCGCGTCGATCTGCTTGCCAATGGGCGCGCCGCCGTAGAGGCACACCACGCGGATGCCGCTCATAAAAACGGCCAGGTCGCGCAGCTCCGCCGTGATCTGCATGGCAAGCTCGCGTGTGGGCGCCATGATGACCGCCTGCACCTCCTCGCTTTCAGGGTCAGTGTGCTCGATGATGGGAATGCCGAAGGCAAAGGTCTTGCCCGTGCCGGTGGGGGCCTTGGCGATCACGTCCTTCCACTCGCGCATCGGCGGGATGCAGCCCGCCTGCACGGGGGTGGACCATTCGATGTTTTTCTTTTCCAATGCGCGCGTCATTTCCGGCAGCAGGCCAAGGCTGTCGAAGCGCACGCCCTGTGTGAATTCCATAGCGTTTTCCTCTGTTCTCGTGATTTTCAGTCAGAGAAATTATATCATGCCTGTCAATAGCGCGGAAAAGAGACGGCGCCGCCGTCTCTTTCCTCCGCTTTGCTTACTTGTGCGGGACGTGCCAGATGTTGTCCGCGTACTGCGCGACCGCGCGGTCGGCGGCGAAGATACTGCTGCGCGCGATGTTGAGAAGCGACATACGGTCCCACGCCGCGCGGTCGGCGTAGGTCTTCGCCATGCGCTGCTCGGCGGCGCAGTAGGAGGCGAAGTCCTGCAGGAGCATATATTCGTCGCGCTGGAGCAGGCGCTGGGCGAGATCGTCGTAGCTCACACCGTCGGAGAAGCCCGTGCGGAGCTGATCGACCACGCGCTTGAGCGCGTCGTCGCGCTCGCAGAGCCGCTGGGGCGCGTAGCCCTGCGCCTTCAGGCGCGCGACCTCGTCCGCGTGCAGACCGAAGAGGAACATATTCTCGTCGCCAAGCACCTCGTGCATCTCGACGTTCGCGCCGTCGAGCGTGCCGACGGTCAGCGCGCCGTTCATCATGAACTTCATGTTGCCCGTGCCGCTGGCCTCCTTGCCGGCGGTGGAGATCTGCTGGCTGACCTCGCTCGCGGGCATCAGATGCTCGGCGAGGGACACGCGGTAATTCTCCAGAAAGACGACCTGCAATCTCCCGCGGCACAGCGGATCGCTGTTGATCTGGTTCGCCAGCGAATTGATGAGGTGGATGATGCGCTTGGCGACCGCGTAGCCCGGCGCGGCCTTCGCGCCGAAGAGGAAGGTCCGCGGCTGCAGCTCCAGGCTCGGATCGTCCTGCAATTTCTGGTACAGATAAATGATGTGCATGGCGTTGAGCAGCTGACGCTTGTACTCATGCAGGCGCTTGACCTGCACGTCAAAGATCGCATCTGTGTTGAGTGCCACGCCCTGCGTCTTTTTGACGTAGGCGGCAAAGTCGAGCTTGTTGGCGCGCTTGATCTCGTCCAGCCGCGCGAGCACCGCGCCATCGCCGGCGAAGGCCTCGAGCTTCTTGAGCTCCTCGGGATGGAGCAGATAGCCGCGCCCGCCGCAGAGGTCGGCAATCAGGCCGTCGAGCCGCGGGTTGATCTGCGCGAGCCAGCGGCGGTGGTCGATGCCGTTGGTGACGTTCTTGAACTTCTCCGGCTCCATCTGGTACTGCCAGCGGAATACGTCGTGGCGCAGGATGTCGGAGTGCAGCGCGGAAACGCCGTTGACCGCCATGCCGCCCGCGATGCACAGGTTCGCCATGCGCACCTGCCCATCCCAGACGATGGCCAGCTCCGCGGTCTTGGCGGGGTCGTGGTAGAAGTTCTCGACCTGCTTCTGATAGCGGTGCGCGATCTCGGTGATGATCTCCCACACGCGCGGGAGCAGCGTCTCCATGAGCTGCTGCGGCCAGCGCTCGAGCGCCTCAGCGAGCACGGTGTGGTTCGTGTAGGCGACGGAATTTTTCGTGATGTTCCACGCGGTATCCCAGTCGAAGCCCGCGTCGTCCATCAGAATACGCATCAGCTCGGGAATGACGAGCGCGGGGTGCGTGTCGTTGATCTGGATGACGTTCTTCTCGTGGAAGTTCGCCGCCGTGCCGTAGACCTCGATGTGCTTGCGCATGATGGACTGCATCGTGGCGGAGACGAAGAAATACTGCTGCTTGAGGCGCAGCGACTTGCCCTCATAGTGGTTGTCCTCGGGATAGAGGATCTTGGCGATGGTCTCCGCCATCGCCTCCTGCTCGCTCGCGCGCAGGTATTCGCCCTGCGAGAACAGGCTCATATCCACCGGCGTCGGGGACTTCGCGTCCCACAGGCGCAGGGGGTTGACGTGCTCGGTGCCGTAGCCCGTGATCTCCATGTCGCAGGGCACGGCGAGCACCTTCGTCGCGCCCTCGGGCACGACGTGCAGCCGTCCGTTGTCCCAGAACTTGCGGACCGTGCCGCCGAAGAACACCTCCTCCGTCTCCTGCGGCTTGGGCATCAGCCACGCGCCGCCGATATCCTTCCAGTTGTCCGGCAGCTCGACCTGCTGCCCATCCACGATGCGCTGGCGGAAGATGCCCAGCTCATAGCAGATGGAGTAGCCCGCGGCGGGGATGTCGAGCGTGGTCATGGAATCCAGATAGCAGGCGGCGAGGCGGCCGAGGCCGCCGTTGCCGAGGCCCGCGTCGGGCTCGACCTCGAAAATATCCGCCGCGCGGAAGCCCAGCTCGCCGATCGCCTCGCGCAGCACGCCGCTCACGCCGAGGTTGTAGGCGTTCTTTTCCAGGCTGCGGCCCAGCAGGAATTCCATGGAAAGGTAATGCACCTTCCGCTTTTCCTCGCGGCGCGTGGCCATTCGGCTCTCCACACCGCGCTCGGTCATCACGTCGCGCAGCACCAGCGCCGCGGCGCGCATCACCTGCGCGTCGTCGGCCTCCTCGGGCGTCACGCCGAAGCCCAGGCGCAGCTTATCCGTAAGCGCCTGCTTCATTCCCTGTGTCGTTGTGATATCCATATTTCTTTGTACCTACCTTATTTGCAGATGGAATCGTAAATTTCGCGGTATTTTTTCGCGCTGTGCGCCCAGCTGAAATCCTCGGCCATGCCGCGCTTGCGCAGAGCCTTGTAGGCCTCCGGCTTCTGATGGTAAAGGTCCACCGCCTCGCCGATGACGTAGCACATATCGCCCGCGTTATAATTTGTAAAGGAAAAGCCATTGCCCGCGCCGTTCCACGCCTCGTAGGCGTGAACGGTGTCCTTCAGTCCGCCGGTCTCGCGCACGATGGGCACCGCGCCGTAGCGCATGGCGATCATCTGGCTCAGGCCGCACGGCTCGCTCTTGGACGGCATGAGGAACAGGTCCGCGCCCGCGTAGATCTGCATGGCAAGGCTCTCGGAGTAGCCGAGATGCACCGCCACGCGGCCCGGGTACTTCGCCTGCGCCCAGGAGAAGAAGGACTCGTACTTCCCGTCGCCCTTGCCAAGCACGACGAGCTGCATATCCTTTTCCATGAAGTAATCGAGCGTCTCGCACACGAGGTCGAGTCCCTTGTGGCTCACGAGCCGCGAGACCATCGCGACCACGGGCGTGTCCTTTCTTTCGGCAAGGCCCATCATGCGCTGCAGCGCCGCCTTGTCCTTCGCCTTGCCGGCCATGCGCCGGAGCGAGTAGTTCGCCGTCAGGTTGATGTCGCTCGCGGGATCGTAGCGCTCCATGTCGATGCCGTTGAGCACGCCGTGGAGCTTGCCCTCCACCATCTGCATCACGCTCTCAAGGCCGTGGGCGAAGTAGGCATACTTGAGCTCCTGCGCGTAGGTGGGGCTGACGGCGGTCACGGCGTCCGCCGTGACGATCGCGCCCTTGAGCAGGTTCACGTCGCCGTCGAAGGCAAGCGTGCCGCCGGTGAACCAGCCCGCGTCGAGACCGAAAAGGTCCTCGACCGTCTCGCGGCCGTAGCGGCCCTGATACTCGATGTTGTGGACGGTGATGACCGTGCGGATGGACTTGTAGAATTCCTCGCGCACCGCCTCGTCGCGGATGTAGATGGGCACGAGCGCGGTCTGCCAGTCGTTGCAGTGGACGACGTCCGGCTTCTCCGGCAGCAGCGACAGCAGCTCCGTCACCGCGCGGCAGAAGAAGGCGAAGCGCTCGCCGTCGTCATAATAGCCGTAAAGCTCGGGACGCTTGAAATACTGCTCGTTGTCCACGAAGTACCACGTCACGCCCTGCCGCTCGTAGGAGAAAAGTCCGCAGTACAGGCTGCGCCAGGCAAGGCGCACATAGGTGTAGCGCTCAAAGTGCAGCCGGTCGCGCCACGCGTCCGCGACGCTCTGGTAGAGCGGCAGAATGACGCTCACGCGGTCGCCGTTCGCGGCAAGCGACTGCGGCAGGCTGCCCGCAACGTCCGCAAGGCCGCCGGTCTTGCAGAAGGGAACGGCCTCGGATGTGACATAGAGAATGTTCATAGCTTTCCTCCTTATTCCGTGTATGCTTCAGACGATGCTGCCCTTGGAAATGACGATGGGGTAGCTCTCATGCCCCATGAGCGTGCGCCCGGGCAGAACCTCCACATATTTGTCGGTGATGACGTAGCGGAGCGTCACGCCGTCGCGCACGCGTGTGCCCTTGAAGAGAATGGAATCGCGCAGCTCCGCGCCCTTTTCCACCGTCACGCCGGGGAAGAGGATGCAGTTCTCCACGCTGCCCTCGATGGTGCAGCCGTCGGCGACGAGCGAATTTTTCACGCGGCTGCCCGGCGCGAAATAGCTCGACGCCTCGTCGTCCTCCTTGGCGAGGATGGGCCGCGCGGCGGCAAAGAGCTCGGCGCGGATGGAGCCTTGCAGCAGCTCCATCGAGCGGTCGTAATACTCCTGCACGGAGCGGAGCTGGGCGGCGTAGCCGTCCCAGACGTAGCTCCGGAGCTTCAGCCGTCCGGTCATGCCCGCGAGCACGTCGCGGCGGAAGCTGTATTTATCCTGCGCGGAGCACTCGTCCACGAGCGTGAGCAGCAGCTGCTTGCTGAGAATGTAGATCTCCAGTGAGCGGTGGCCGCGCGGCGTGGTCGGCGCGCACCAGACCTGCCCGATCGCGCCGTCGCTCTCGAGCGTGAGGTAGGTCGCATTGTCCACGAAGCCGCCGTTTGCCGTGCAGACGGCGGTGATGTCCGCGCCGCTCTCCAGATGCGCGGCAAACACGTCCGCGATCGGCAGATTGATGATAAGGTCGCTGTCGGAGAGCACGACGTAGTCCTGCCGTATCCCCTGTAAATATGAGCGGACGCCGGCAAGGGCCTCCATCTTGCCGCGGAACTCGCCGCTGCGGTAGGCGCGGGTATCGGCGAAGGGCGGCAGGATACGCAGCCCGCCGTACTTGCGCGCCATGTCCCAGGTCTTGCCGTTGCCGATGTGGTCAAGCAGGCTCTGGTAATTGCCGTGCAGCACCACGCCGACGTCGGTGATGCCGGCGGCGTGCAGATTGGAGAGCATGAAATCGACGACGCGGTAGCGTCCGCCGAACGGGATGGAGGCGGGCATCCGGCGTTCCGCCAGCTCGCGCAGTCCCGGCTCCTGTTCGTAGGAGAAAATAATGCCGTGCAGTCCGTTCATCGTACCGTCTCCTTTCCTTCGCGGTTGAGCATCCGGTTCGCCTTGAGCGTGCGGCCTGCCTCGACCTGTGCCTCGGGGCCGACGACCGTAATGCCCCACTCCTCCGGCGGCGCCGCCTCGGGCGACGCGCCGACGCGGGCGTTCTCGCCCACGCGGACGTTCTCGCCGAGGATGGCGTAGGCGACCCTCGCGCCGCGCTCGACGACCGCGCCGGGCATGAGGATGGAATACTCCACCTCCGCGCCCTCGGCGACGGTGCAGCGCTGCGAGAGCACGGAATTGCGCACCGCGCCCTCGACCTCCGAGCCGCGGGTGACGACGCTGTGGTCGACCTCCGCCGTCTCGCCGAGGTAAGCGGGCGGCTCGCTCTCCGCACGGGCGTAGATGGGCCAGTCCTTATCGAGCAGGTTCAGCCCGCTGCCCTGCGCGAGCATATCCATGTTCGCGTCCCAGAGGGAATCGAGCGTGCCGACGTCCTTCCAGTAGCCCTCGAAGCGGTAGGCGGACATCTTCTCGCCGGCATTCAGCATGGCGGGGATGATGTTCTTGCCGAAGTCATTGCTCGAACCCGCGTCGTTCTCGTCCGCGATGAGATAGGCGCGCAGCTTCTTCCACGAGAAAACGTAAATGCCCATCGAGGCAAGGTTGCTCCTGGGCTGCTTCGGCTTTTCCTCAAACTCCGTGATGGTGTCCTCGCCGTCGACGTTCATGATGCCGAAGCGGCTCGCCTCGTCCCAGGGCACCTCCATCACGGCGATGGTGCAGTCGGCGTGCATGCGCTTGTGGTGCGCGAGCATGGCGGCATAGTCCATCTTGTAAATGTGGTCGCCGGAGAGAATGAGCACATAGTCGGGATCGTACATATCCACGAAGCCGATGTTCTGGTAGATGGCGTTCGCCGTGCCCTTGAACCACGTCGCGCCCTTCGCGCTCTGGTAGGGCGGGAGGATGTGTACGCCGCCGTCCGAGCGGTCAAGGTCCCAGGGCTGGCCGTTGCCGATGTAGCGGTTGAGCTCCAGCGGGCGGTACTGCGTGAGCACGCCGATGGTGTCGATGCCGGAGTTCGCGCAGTTGGAAAGGGGAAAGTCGATGATGCGGAACTTCCCGCCGAACGGGACGGCGGGCTTTGCCATGTTCTCCGTCAGGACGTAAAGGCGGCTGCCCTGTCCGCCGGCGAGCAGCATGGCGATGCACTCTTTTTTCATGCCGGTAATTCCTCCCTTGCCTTGCTTTTTTTCGCTTTCGGTTTCTTATATTCGCCCGCGCCGCGCAGGATGACCGCGCCGAGCGGGGGGATGGTGATGGCAATAGACTGCTCGCGTCCGTGCGAGGGGATCGCCTGCGTTCGGACCGGCTTTTCGTTGCGCCACTCGCCCGTGCCGCCGAACGCGGTATCATCCGTGGAAAGCTCCTCGCGCCACGTTTTCCGCTGTGGGACGCCAAAGCGGTAGTCCCGGTAGCCGTTGGGCGAGAAGTTGACCGCGACCAGCAGCTCCTCGCCCGCGTCGTCGCGGCGGACAAAGACGACGGTGTTATCCTCGTTGTCGTCCGCGACGAGCCACTCAAAGCCCGCCCAGTCAAAGTCGATGCGCCAGAGCGCGGGATTCGTCAGGTAGTACCGGTTGACAGCACGGAAGAAATCCTGCATCCTGCGGTTGGCATCGTTTTCGAGCAGATACCAGTCGAGCTGACCGGCAAAATCCCACTCGTGCCACTGGCCCAGCTCCGCGCCCATGAAGGTGAGCTTCTTGCCCGGGTGCGTGAGCATATAGACCATGAAGCTGCGCACGCCCGCGAGCTGCCGCCACTCGTCGCCCGGCATCTTGCCGCGCAGACTGCCCTTCATGTACACCACCTCGTCATGCGAGATGGGCAGCACGAAGTTTTCGGAAAAGGCGTACATCAGCGAGAAGGTGAGGTCCTTATGATGGAACTGGCGGAACCACGGGTCGAGCTTGAGGTAGTGGCACATATCGTTCATCCAGCCCATGTTCCACTTGAGGTTGAAGCCCAGCCCGCCGTCCGAGACCGGATAGGTCACGAGCGGCCACGCGGTCGATTCCTCCGCCACCATCATCACGTTCGGATCAATGGCAAAGGCAGCGGTGTTGAGCGCGCGCAGGAAGTCGATGGCCTCCAAGTTCTCGTGGCCGCCGTTTTTGTTCGGCGTCCACTCGCCCGCCTCGCGCCCGTAGTCGAGGTAGAGCATGGACGCCACCGCGTCCACGCGCAGACCGTCAAGGTGGTATTCCCGCAGCCAGTAGGCGGCGGACGAGAGCAGGAAGCTCTTCACCTCGCCGCGCCCGTAGTCGAATACGCGCGTGCCCCAGCCCGCGTGCTCGCGCTTTTTGGGGTCGGCGTACTCGTAGCACGGCTCGCCGTCGAAGTCGATGAGACCGTGCTCGTCCTTGCAGAAGTGCGCGGGCACCCAGTCAAGAATGACGGAGATGCCCCTTCGGTGCATCATGTCCACGAAGTACATGAAGTCGTGCGGCGTGCCATAGCGCGAGGTCGGCGCGAAGTAGCCGGTGCACTGGTAGCCCCACGAGTCGTCGAGCGGATACTCGGTCACGGGCATCAGCTCCACGCAGTTGTAGCCGAGGTCGGCGGCGTACTCGCTCAGCTCGTCCGCGAGCGAGCGGTAGTCGTAAAAATCGCCGTTTTCGCGCCGCCGCCACGAGCCGAGGTGGACCTCGTAGATGTTGAGCGGACGGTCATAGACCGGCTGCTTTGCCGCAAGGTACGCGTCGTCGCCCCAGTCGTAGCCCGCAAGCTCGTAGAGCTTGCTCGCCGTGCCGGGGCGCGTCTCGGCGTGGAAGGCGTAGGGGTCGGCCTTGAAGGTCACCGCGCCGCTCTGCGCGGTGACGGCGAACTTATAGGTGTCATACTCTGAAAGGCCCGCGACCTCCGTCTCCCAAATGCCGCCGTCGAGGCGGCGCATCGGATGCGCGGTGGGGTCCCACGCGCAGAAATCGCCCACGACGCTCACGCTCCCCGCGTGCGGCGCCCAGACGCGGAACACCCAGCCGTCCGGCGTGCGGTGCGCGCCGAGCGTGCGGTACAGCTCCGTTGCGCTGCCGCCGTAAAAGGCGGCGAGATCAAAATGCTCCATGGCGCTTGTCCTCCCTCTTTTCAGCATACGCGCCCGCGGGCGCGAAAAACGTCGGATCTACTTGCCCAGCTTACGGTCCTCGCTCCACCGGGTGAGCTTGGTCTTGTTGCCCTTTTCGTCCATCACATAGGTGTTGTTGAGCTGATTTCGCAGGTCGCCGAGCACGGAATTCACATACTCCTGCCGCAGCGCCGCGCGCTCGACCTTCTCCTCGTCGGTCAGCTCCCGCTCCTTCGCGAGCTTGGCAAGCTCGTTGATGCGGTCGATCTTCTTCTGTTCCATCTTGCTTCTCCTTACAGATACCGGCGCAGCAGAATGCCCGTGCGCCCCTTTTTGCTCAGGCCGCCGACCTCGGCGACCTCAAATTTTCCCAGTCCCCGCGCGGAAATGACGTCGCCCTGTGCCACGCTCGCGTCGCCCTTGGTGACCTCGCGATAGTTTTTCTGCACACGACCCGCGGCGATCAGCTCCGCAGCCTTGCTGCGGCTCATGGAAAAGCCCGCGGCGGTCACGGCGTCGAGCCGCAGCGTCGCCACCGTGTCCCTGATCTCCTTGACCTTCTGCTCCGGCACGCGCAGCGCGTCCGCGCCGATGGCCGTCAGGCGCAGCGCCGTGCGCCCCGCGCCCGTCCAGTTGTCGAGCAGATATTGCGCGACGCCCGCGCTCACAATGAGGTCGGCGCTCCCCTCGCTCACGAGGATGTCGCCGAGCGTCTCGCGCTCTACGCCGAGCGCCATGAGGCTGCCGAGCAGGTCGCGGTGCGTGGGGTGCTCGCTCTCGTGCCACGCCGCGCGGAGAAACGCCATCGCGTCGGACGCGTCGGCCTCCTCCTGCCAGTCGGGCAGGAAAAAGAGCATCCGGCGCTCCGCGCCCTCGTAGCCTCCGAGGAGGGCAAAGCCCTCGTGGATCGCGGCGGCGCGGAGCAGGTCCCGCGCGCCCTGCGCCTCGGCCGGACTTAAAAACGCCGTGTTCGTGGGCAGGTTCCGCTGCCGGCACTGGTCATATTTATCCAATATGTGCCCCAAAAGCACACGCTCCTCCGCGCTTCTCGCCGCGCGGTCCAGTAAGCTCCGTCGATCCATGGTATCGTTTCCATCCGTTATTTTTCAAGTACTATTGGTACAAGGGTATCCTATCACAAAACCGACGCACTTTCAATAGACAGTGTATAAAACTTCATGCACGCGCACCGCATCGCAAATCGGCGCAAATGCCGACGCATGAAGCTTTTGTGCATCCTTTCCGATTGCCCCACAGAGGCGAGAAAAGGGCGCATTTCAATTTTTGCTGTGCTTTTGCACAGCAAAAAACAGAACGACCCCGAGGGGTCGTTCTCAGTCTATCGGAAAGCCTCGCTGAGTTTCGCGTCCGCAGGCGCGAAAGATGTATGATCCGTTTTCTGCCGCGACCTGTGCGTGGCAGAAAACACTTTGCGCGGAGCGAGCGTCGAATTGTCCGCTGTCAGCGGACAACCGAGGCGCAGAGCGCAGCGAATCTTTCTCGAAAAAGTGGCTTTGCCACTTTTTCGACAGCCTCAGAGAACGACCCCGAGGGGTCGTTCTCTGTCAGCCTTTAATTGTTGATGCGCACCACGCAGCGGACCGTGGTTCCGCCGACGCTCGCCGTCACGTTGGCCGTGCCGGCCTTGACCGGCTTGAGCTTACCGTCCGCGCTGACCGTCACCACGGAGGTGTCCTCGCTCGACCAGGTCGCCGCCGCGTCGGTGCCGCGCAGAATGAGCTGAATGGAATCGCTCATCCGGATCGTGCAGTCGAAGCGGCCGCTGTCATCCTTCTTCAGCGTCGTGCCGACGTTCGTCCCGACCGTCAGCGCCGAGGGATCGACCGTGGGCGTCGCCGGCTCCGGGTCCTCCACCACCGGTGGGGCAGGCTCGTCGGGCGTGACCGCGGGGTCATCGGGCGTTTCGATGGGATCGACCGGCGTATCCGATGGATCGTCCTGCACAGGATCGACCGGCGCGGGGTCGACACTCTCCACATCGTTCGCGCGGTCCTCCTGAATTTTTTCCATGAATTTGCCGCCGAAGAGATACCAGGAAAAGACGACCAGCACCACCAGCAGCACCGCGATGAGCGGTCCGCGGGCGGAGTGCGTGTGCTTTCGTTCCGCGACGTGATGCCCGCCTCTGCGCTTGCCGGACACCTTGCGCGGGCGATCCTCCTCTTCGCAGAAGGGACAGCGGCGATAGCTTGAGGAATACTTTTCTCCGCAGACGGGGCATTTGATGAGGTCCATACATTATCCTCCCGAAAAACACGGACGCAGGGCGCCCGCGCGAAAAACTTATTTACATAATACTTTCTTTTTGCCCCGCCGTCAACCGTTCTTCCCTTTTTTCGAGGAATTTTTTTCGTCGGCGGTCGATCGCCCTTGCAATTTGCCGCCGCGCTTTTTATAATAGAGACAGACAAGCGAACAACGGGGGAGGATATCACGCCTATGAGCACCATTTTCATCGGCATCGCCGGCGGCACCGGCTCCGGCAAGACCACGCTCACGCGCCATCTCAAGGAGCATTTCGGCGACGCCGTCACCGTCATCGGACACGACAGCTATTATAAGCGGCAGGACGGCAAGACCTACGAGGAGCGCTCCAAGGTCAACTACGACCATCCCGACGCCTTTGAAACGAGCCTGCTCGTCGAGCACCTCAAGGCGCTCAAGGCGGGCCGCAGCATCCAATGCCCCGTCTACTCCTATGTTGACCACAACCGCACGGACGAGACCGTCGAGGTCTTCCCCACCAAGGTCATCATCGTCGAGGGCATCCTCATTTTCCAGGACCCGACCCTGCGCGATATGTTCGACATTAAAATTTTCGTCGAGACCGACGCCGACGTGCGCATCCTGCGCCGCGCCCTGCGCGACATCCGCGACCGCGGTCGCACGCTCGAGAGCGTCATCACGCAGTACCTCACGACCGTCAAGCCCATGCACGAGCAGTACGTTGAGCCGAGCCGCAAGTACGCGGACATCATCGTGCTCGAGGGCGGGCACAACCTCGTCGCGCTCGACATGATCATGCAGCGCATCGCCAGCCACATCGCGAGCGAGGACTGCGCAAGGCACACAGCAAAAAAAGCAGCCGGCCGGCTGCTTTTTCTTTTTGCATTTACGCGCCCGCAAAGCGGAACACCACGCCCACGAGGGCGGAGAGTCCGATGAACACGATGGGGTGCCAGTTCTTCGTCTGCTTGACCCAGCGCGTGAGCACGAGCAGCACGGCGGCAAGGACGGTCCCCTGCCAGAAGAGCACGCCGCCGGTGAGCCAGAAGGTCTCGCGCACGACGACAAGTCCCGCCGCCGTGATGAGCGCGGTGGACGCGGGACGCAGGCCGTAGAACGCACCCGCGACGTACTTACTGTCGCGGAACGCCTGCAGGAAAGCCGCGACGATGAGGATCACAATGACGCTCGGCGCAATGAGGCCGACGGTCGCCGTCACCGCGCCGGGCACGCCCCCGGTCAGGAAGCCGACGTAGGTCGCCATGTTGACGCCGATAGGGCCGGGGGTGGACTCGGACACGGCGATCATGTCCGCGAGCTGCGCGCGGGTGAACCAGCCGGTCTTATCCGCCATATCGTAGAGGAACGGAAGTGTGGCCATGCCGCCGCCGATGGCGAAAAGGCCGGTCTTGAAAAATTCCCAGAAGAGCTGTAAATAGAGCATCATTCCGCCTCGCCGCCTTTCTTGAGCGCGACCTGCAGCACAATGCCGCTGACCGCCGCGAACAGCACGAAGATCACCGGCGAAAGGTCGGTGAGCAGCGACGCGAGCAGGATGACCGCGTAGAGCGCAAGCGTCTTTTTATCGACGACCGACTTCTTCCACAGCTTCACCACCGCGTTGAAGATCAGCACGCACACGCACACACGGATGCCCGCAAAAGCGTTTTTGACCCAAGCGACCTCAGCAAAGGTCGTGATAACGCCGGCGAGGAGGGATATAATAATGAGCGAGGGAAACACGACGCCGAGGGTAGCCACCACGCCGCCGACGTTGCCCAGCACCTTGCGTCCCGCGAAGGTCGCGGTGTTCACCGCGATGACGCCCGGGGTACACTGACCGATAGCGAACCAGTCCGCCAGCTCCTCCTCCGTCGCCCAACCCTTATTCTCCACGACCTCGCGCTGCAAAATAGGCAGCATTGCGTAGCCGCCGCCGAAGGTCATCACGCCGACCTTGGCGAAGGTATAAAACAGTTCCCAGAGTCTCTTTGCCATAGCGTCTCCTTTTTTATTCCACATAGCCGTATAGACCGCGCACGGAGACCTCGCCCGTGCGAATGGTCTCGACCGTTCCGTCCGCGCGGCGCACGACAAGGCCGAACTGATCGTCCACGTCCAGCGCCGTGACCTTCTCCTTAACATTCTGCCACAAAAGCTGCACCTCGCGTCCGAGCGTCAGGCAGTCGCGGCGGTAGGACGTGAGGTAGGACGCCGTGTCGCCGCTTTGCAGCGCGGCGTAGAGCTTGTCAAGCTCCTCAATGAGCGCGGCGGCCAGCGCCGCGCGCTGCACGCGCTTTCCTGTCTCCAGATAGAGCGAGGTCGCCACATCGCGGAGCTCCGGCGGGAAGTCCTCGAGCGTGTTGTTGCAGTTGACGCCGATGCCGATGACGGCGTATTGCAGCGCACCGCTCTCACCCTCAAGCGACAGCTCGGTAAGCGTGCCGCTGAGCTTCTTGCCGTTCAGGACAAGATCGTTCGTCCACTTAATCTGCGGCCGCACGCCGCAGGTGCGCTCCACCGCATCGCAGGCCGCCACCGCGCCGAGCGCCGTGAGCGGCAGTATCTTCTCCGGCGCGAGCTGCGGGCGCAGCAGCGCTGAGAGATACACGCCGCGCCCCGGGCTGCTGGAGAAGCTGCGGCCGCGCCGTCCGCGCCCCGCAGTCTGCTCGTCGGCCACCGCCACCGCGCCGTCCGGCGCGCCCTCCGCGGCAATGCGCTTGAGATAGCTGTTCGTGGAATCCACGCTCTCAAAGCAATGGAGCGTGCGCCCGACGGTTTTCGTCTCGCCGAGGCGGCGGCGCAGCTCGCGCTCGCTGAGCACGTCCGGCGAATCCGCCAGCCGGTAGCCCAGCCCCGTCTGCGCCTCGATGGTGTAGCCGTCGCGCCGCAGGGCGCCGACCGCCTTCCACACCGCCGCGCGGGAGATGCCGAGCTGCGCGGAGATGTCCTCGCCGGAGACGAAGTCTCCCGCCTGCGCGCTGAGCAGCGCAAAAATTTTCTCCTTACTCACCGTATCGCCCGCCTCCTGTTCATTTCCTGAAATTTGTAACCGTTTTGTTGTTGACGAACGGCGCCGAAGCACCTACAATAAGGTATTGCAGTGGCTTGCGGCGCGGATATTGTAGCACGCATTCCGCCGTTTGTAAACCACTCTTCCTTTTTCATTTTACTGTAGGAGCATCCACCGTGAGCTTTTCGACCTTACCGTTTCTCTTTTATTTTCTGCCCGCCTTTCTGGCGGTATACTATATTGTCCCCGCCCGCTTCCGCAACGCTGTGCTCGCACTGGGGAGCCTGCTCTTCTATTGGCTCGGCGCTGGTACGGGCGCGCTTCTCGTGCTGGTCGCGCTCATTCTCGTCAACTTTGCCGCGGGGCGGCTGATCGAGGACGCGCACGGCGACGAGCGGCGCGCCTGGCTCATCCTCGCGCTCGCGTGCGATGTGGGCAGTCTCTTTTATTTCAAGTACATGGGTTGGTTTCTGGAAAATCTGGGCAGACTGACGAATACCGACTTTTCCTTTTTCCGCGTCGCCCTGCCGCTCGGCGTGAGCTTCTATGTATTTCAGAGCATCGCCTACGTCGCGGACGTCTACCGCGGCGACGCCGAGGCCGAGCGCAGCCTTTTGGACTACGCCGCCTTTCAGGCGATGTTCCCTCAGCTCGTCATGGGTCCCATCCTGCGCCTGCGCGATGTGAGCGCGGAGCTGCACACGAAGCGTCCCTTCTCCCGCGCGGCGGTCGAGAGCGGCTTTTCGCTTTTTGTGGTTGGGCTTGGCTGCAAGGTCGTTCTGGCCGACCAGCTCGCCTCGCTGTGGACGGCGCTCGAACGTATCGGCTTCGCCTATCTCTCCGCGCCGCTGGCGTGGTTCGGCGCGGTGGGCTACAGCCTGCAGCTTTACTACGACTTCGCGGGCTACTCGCTCATGGCGATGGGGCTTGCCCGTATGCTCGGCTTTGTGATCCCGCGCAACTTCGACCTGCCCTACTGCTCACGCTCCATCTCCGAATTCTGGCGGCGCTGGCACATCACGCTCGGCATCTGGTTCCGCGACTACCTCTATATCCCGCTCGGCGGCAGCCGGAACGGCAAGCGCCGACTCCTTCTGAGCCTGTTCGTTGTATGGACGCTCACGGGTCTCTGGCACGGCGCGGCGTGGAATTTCGTCCTGTGGGGCTTCGTGCTCTTTGTGTTCATCGCGCTGGAAAAGTTCTGCATCGGCGGCTTCTTAGAGCGTCACCGCTTCCTCTCGCGTCTCTATTTTCTCTTTCTTATTCCGCAGACGTGGGTGGTGTTCCGCATCTCTGATCTCGGCGAGCTGGGGGACTACTTCTCCCGTCTCTATCCCTTCCTCAGCAGCGGCGAGAGCGTGTTTGCCGGCGATCTTCTGCGCCAGCTCAAAAGCTACTGGTGGCTCTTTGCTCTCGGCATTCTCCTCGCCACGCCGTGGCCGCGCCGCTTCTATGAAAAGTACCGCGCGACGCCGCTCGTCTGGCTGCCGCTGTTCGCGGTGTTCTGGCTGTGTCTCTATCTCATCGCGACCGGCACGGGCAACCCGTTCCTCTACGCCCGCTTCTGAATTTTTCCGAAGGAGGTCTTTCCATGTCTCACTTTTCTCCCCTGCTGTGGCTGTGCGCGGTGAGCGCCGCGGCGCTCAATTCCTTCACCGCGCTCGACCCCACCGGCGCTTACGAGCAGTATCTCGACGCGCTGGGCGAGAATACGCCCGCCATCGCCGCCTTTTTTGATGCCGCCGAGAGCGGCGTCTTTCCGTGGACGATCCCCGGCGTGTCCGAGCCGATCCCGAGCCCCGTGCCCGATCTCCTGCCCCAGCCGCCCGAGGTGGTCGATCCGGTGATCCCCGACGAGCCGGAGGAGCCGGTCAGCCAATTTACCACGGTGGACGCGAGCTATTTTGACGACGCGCTCTTTCTCGGCGACTCGCACACCGACGGCTTCCACGACTACGCGGGGCTGGGCAACGCGACCTACTTCACCAAGAACGGTCTGACGGTAAAGGACGCCGTGGAAAAGAGCTTCATCGAGCTGGACGGCAAAAAGGTCACGCTCGCCGAGGCGCTCGGCACGAGGCAGTTCGGCAAGGTCTATATCCTTCTCGGCATCAATGAGATCGGCGCCTACACCGCCGCGGACTGGGCGGCCCAGTACAAATCGCTGCTCGATCTCGTGCGCGAAAAGCAGCCCGACGCGGTCATTTTCATCCAGTCCATCTTCCACACCACGCAGAAAAAGTCAGATAGCTCCTACTTCAAAAACGAGGTCATCAACGAGCGCAACGCCGCCATCGCGCAGCTGGCGGACGGCAAAACGATCTTCTACCTCGACCTCAATCCGCTCTTCGACGATGAGAACGGCGCGCTGCGCGCCGACTACTCCGGCGATGGCGTTCATGTCCGCGCGCCCTACTATGTGCAATGGCGCGACGAGCTCTATCGGTTCGGCGTGGTCAAATAACGTAAAAAATCGCTTCCCTGATTGGGAAGCGATTTTTTATCTGCTGTTTTCGGGAGAAATTACTCCCAGCGGTCCGCCTCGGGCGTGCCGTTCACGTGCTTGACGACCAGTCCCGTCAGGGCAAAGAGGGCGATGGCGTTGGGGATGACCATGAGGTTATTGAACATATCGCTCAGCTCCCACACGAGGTCGCTGGAGGTCAGCGTGCCGAGGAAAATGAACACCAGCGCGATGACGGTGTAGACGACCGTGGACCTCTGACCGAAGAGGTAAGCCATGTTGATCTTGCCGAAGAGGTTCCAGCCGAGGATGGTGGAAAAGGCAAAGAAGAACAGGCAGACCGCGACGAACATCGCGCCCGCGCTCTCGCCGAAGACGACGCCGAAGGCGGTCTGGGCGAGGTTGGTCTTCTTGAGCACGTCCTGCGCCGCCGCCGCGCCGCAGCCGTGGAGCGGGCCGCCCTCGGTGTAGAGGGTGGAGATGATGACGAGGGCGTTGAGGGTGAGGACCACGAAGGTGTCGATGAACACGCCGATCATGGCGACGACGCCCTGCTGGTGGGGATTCTTGACGTTGGCCTGCGCGTGGGCGTGAGGCGTGGAGCCCATACCGGCCTCATTGGAGAACAGGCCGCGCTTCGCGCCCTGGGAGAGCGCGATTTTCAGCGCCGCGCCGAAGCCGCCGCCGATGATGGCCTGCGGAGCGAAGGCATACCGGAAGATCATGCCGAAGGTCGCGGGGACGTACTTGATGCGGGCGATGAGGACGATCAGTCCGCCGGCCAGGAAAACAGCCGCCATGATGGGCACGATCTTCTCGGTCACGGAGGCGAGGCGCTGCACGCCGCCAAGGAAGATGAAGCCGCAGATGGCGACGAGCACCACGCCGATGATCCACGTCGGCACGTTGAAGGCGTTGGAGAAGGTCTCGCCGATGGAGTTGGACTGCACCATGCAGCCGAAGAAGCCGAGCGCCAGAATGATGGCGACGGCGAAGAAGCCCGCGAGGAACTTGCCGAAGCCGCCCTTGAAGGCGGTGGTGATATAGTAAACAGGGCCGCCGAGGACGTTGCCGTCCTTATCCACGGTGCGCGTTTCCTGCGCGAGCGTGGCTTCCGCGTAGATGGTCGCCATGCCGAGGAAGGCGATGACCCACATCCAGAAGATGGCGCCGGGGCCGCCGGTGAGGATCGCGCCGGACGCGCCGACGATATTGCCGGTGCCAACCTGCGCCGCAATGGCGGTGGCGAGTGCCTGGAAGGAGCTCATGCCGCTCTCCTGCTTTCCGCCGCGGAGACTGAGGCTGCCGAACACGCTGTTCCAGCCCTCCTTGAAGTGACGGACCTGCACAAAGCGGGTCTTGATGGAGTACCACAGACCAACGGCGATGAGCAGCGCGACCAGAATGTAGTCGGACAGGTAGCCGTTGATCTTCTGCACAATGGGGAGAAGTGTTTCAGTCATGGGAAATTTCCTCCTAAAAATATTGTGCCCCGCTTTTCTTCCTCCTCTCGCTTTGCAGACAAAGCAAAAAACAGGGCCGTCGAAGAAATCGACAGCCCTGATCCAAATTCCCATCCATGAAAAAACAGCGCAGCAAAACCGCATAACGGTTTCCTGCCCTGTCCTCTTTGCCTGAGAGATTCAACCCGCGCGGGGCCTTACACCTTCGGCACTCATTGCTGAGATTTTCCAGAGCCATCTCCACCCCCAGTCTCCCTGCGGATTCAAGGGGCTTCTACGAACTAAGGACAGGATACCCGCCTTTTCGCCGCTTGTCAACAGGGATTTTAACGCGCTCTGAACGGAGAGAGGAGAAAACGGCTGCAAAGCAGCTGTTTTCTTTCTCTTTTTCGGGAATTGTTCAAATCCGCCAAATTTTTCTCTTTTTCGCGCCCGGATTTGGCGATGTATTTAAGTTTTCTATCGAAGATGCAGATCAATTAGAATTGTCTATCAATTCTCCGAATCGCCAGCTCCTCGTAGCCGGTCGCCTCGTCGCGCTCGCGGGTAAAGACGGTGTCCGGCAGCTCGGCGAGGACGATCTCCGCCGTGGTCTTCACAAGGCAGCCGGGGCGCAGATGTCCGCCGAACACGCTCAGGTCGCGGCGGGCAAGGCTCGCGTGCAGGTGGCTGCCGTGCTCGCTGACCGTGCCCATGAGCGAGACGATCTCCACATCCTCCGTGCCGCTCTGCACATCGACGCCGCTCGCGTCGCGCAGCTCCCAGCGGTAGACGCAGCCGACGGCAGAGAGCACGACGCCCGCGGCGATATGATGCGCGTCGGCATAGCGTTGGATGCTCTCATACAGATCGTCGCCGCGATGCAGGCGAAAGCAATGGTACATGGCGCTTCTCCTTTACACCACCTGAAAGAGGTAGAATTTGAGGTAGTCCGTCTCCGGCACGTTCCAAAGGATCGGATGGTCGGGGGATTGCTGACGGGCCTCGATCTGGCGCAGCTCCACGCCCGCGTCCAGCGCGGCGGAGCGCAGCATTTTTTCAAACAGCTCGCTCGGCATGAAGTGGCTGCACGAGGCGGTGGCGAAGTAGCCGCCGCGCGGCAGCAGCCGCAGGGCGCGGAGGTTGATGTCCTTATAGCCGCGTTCGGCGCTCTTCACCGTTTTGCGCGACTTGGTGAAGGCCGGCGGGTCGAGGATGATAAAGTCATACGGCTTGCCGCCCTTTTTCTCCAGCTCGGTGAGAAGGTCGAACACGTCCGCGGTCAGGAAGTCCATGCGGCCCTCCAGCCCATTGCGCACGGCGTTCGCGCGGGCCATGTCGATGGCGCTCTGCGAGATGTCCACGGCGGTGACGTGCTCCGCGCCGCCCCGCGCGGCATTGAGCGCAAAGGAGCCGGTGTGGGTGAAGCAGTCGAGCACGCGGCGGCCGCGGGCAAGGCGCGCGACCGCGAGGCGGTTATACTTCTGGTCGAGGAAGAAGCCGGTCTTCTGGCCGTTCTCCACGTCCACGCGGTAATAGACGCCGTTCTCGCAGATCTCCGTCACGGCGCTCGCGGGCACGTCCCTGCCCTCGAGCGGGAACCAGCCCTTCCCCTGCTCCATACCCTCAAGGGCGCGGATGGCCGCGTCATTGCGCTCGAAAACGCCGTCGATCACAACGCCGTCCTCGGCGAGAACCTCGACGAGCAGCGGGAACAGCATCTCCTTGATGCGCTCCATGCCGACGGAGAGGGTCTGCGTGACGAGCAGGTTTTCAAAGCGGTCCACCGTCAGGCCGGGGAAGCCGTCCGCCTCGCCGAAGATGACGCGGCAGCAGGAAACGTCCGCGCCCATGACCGTCTTGCGGTAGTCCCAGGCGTAGCGGATGCGGCGGCGCCAGAAGTCCGCATCGAAGCGGTCGTTCGCGTTGCGGGAGAGCAGACGGATACGGATCTTGCTCTCGCGGGAGAAAAAGCCGCTGCCAAGGTATTTCCCTTTCTCGCTCACCGCGTCCACGAGCGCGCCGTTTTCCACGCCCTCGGGCGCGGAGACGATCTCCTGCGCGTAGATCCACGGGTGGCCGCCCTCGACCCAGCGGGTCCCCTTGGCGGTGATGGTGAAGCGGGGATAGGCTCTTTCTGCTTTCATGGCGTGACCTGCCTTCCTGATATTCTCGGAAAACTATAGCACAGGGCAGGAGAAAAGGCAAGGCGAATGCCTTGCCTTTTCCGATCGTTTTTTACTTGCACAGTCCGCTCAGCTCCTCGCAGAAGCTCTGCGCCGAGGCTTCGTCCCGCATGACGACGAGTACCGTATCGTCGCCGCAGACGCAGCCGATCATGGCGGGCAGGTCGTCCATCGCGTCGAAGGCCGCGCCCGCCGCACTGGCAAGGCCCGGCATCGTCTTGAGGACCACGAGGTTCTGCGCGTAGTCCACGCTCAGGCTGCACTCGCGCAGGATGCGCTGAAGCCGGTCGTTAAAGTCGCAGCCCGTCGAACGTGCCGAGGAGGCGTAACGGTAGCGTCCGCCGCCGCACGGCTCTTTATACAGATGCAGCTGCTTGATGTCACGGGAAACGGTCGCCTGCGTGCTGGGGATGCCGCATTCGGAAAGCCGCTCGAGCAGCTCCTCCTGCGTTTCGATCGCATACTGCGCGATCAGTTCAAGGATCTTCTCCTGTCGCTTGCTCTTCATAGCCTACCCCCACCGTATGTTATTTCATGCGTGGTTCTGCGGCTATTATACCGTAATATCAAAAATTATGCAACAATGTATGCAAAAATAACCGCTCACTGGCACATGCGGCACACGCCGCGCGGAAATCAGTGGAATACGCGGGCGACGCGGTGCATCAGCGCGGAGGTCAGGCCGCAGCCCTCGTCGTCGCCGATGAGGTTCGCCGTTTCCTGTGAGGAGAGGAAATTACCGTCGCTGTCATAGCCGAAGAAGGTGATCTCGTCGCCGACCTTGGCATCCTCTACACCGGTGACGTCCACGAAGCACTGGTCCATGCAGCACGCCAGCAGCGGGCAGCGCTTGCCGCCCACGAGCACCGGCGCGTGGCACGCCACGAGCTTTTCGTTCAGGCCGTCGCCGTAGCCGACGCCGACAGTCGCCACGATGGTATCCTTATCCAGAACGTACTTGCCGAAGTAGGCGAGCGAGTCGCCCGCGTGGCGCTGCTTGACGTTGGTGAGGTAACTGCGCCAGGAGACGACCTCCTGAATGCTGCCGAGCGGCTTTTTCGGATGGTCCATATAGAGCCGGCGGCCAATGCGCACGGCGTCGAGCGCGTACTGCGGAAAAAGCTCGGAGCTCTCCGAGGCACTGATGTGGCACATCGGGACCGGAATACCCGCCGCCTTGAGCTGCTCCGCGCCGGCAAGCAGCTTCTTATACTGCGCCTCGCAGACCTCGGCGTTGCCGGGCCACGCGAAATGAGAGAACGCGCCGTTGACATGGACCCACTCCTGCGCCGCCTTGAGCTCCCCGATCAGCGCGGCGAGCTCCTCGCCCGGCTCCACGCCGATGCGGTGCATGCCGGTCTCCAGCTTGATCTGCACGTTCAGCGGCTTGCTCTGCGCCTTGCAGACCTCCGCAAGCTCCGGCACCATGCCGAGGCGCGAGACGGTCACGGTCAGGTCACATTCGACCGCAGGCGCATACTGGAACGGCAGCGTGCTGCCCATGATCAGGATGTCCTGACGGATGCCCTCACGGCGCAGTGTCACGCCCTCGGAGACGTTGGCGACGGCAAAGCAGCCGATCTCCGGAAAGGCGCTGAGCGTCCGCGCGACGCCGACCATTCCCATGCCGTAGGCGTCGTCCTTGACGACGGGGATGAGCTTCGTCCCCGCCGGGAGCGAGCGCAGGATCGTGCGCACGTTTTCGCGCAGCTTGTCGGTATCAATGATCAGGCTTGAGTTGTTGAGCACTCCGTAGGTCGTATTCATATCCTATCCTCACTTCCCGCACATCTCGCGAACGAGCTGAGATGCGCCCTTGTACTTTTGAGATTTCATTCGGCGTATACAGCCGTTTTGCGTATTTTCATTCGGTATTTACTCAATTTTTTCGTATTTTATCTCTTTTCTTTTTGGATTGCAAGTCTCTTTTGCATCTGCAACGGATTCTTGTCATTTTGCATAAGAAAATTTAATTATTGTGCGTGAATTTTGAATATCAAACCGATTGACTTTGCATGAATATCCTCTTATACTATGTCATCATTTTGATTCGCGAATATAAATTCATATTTACCCGCTACCGAGGAAACTCCGGCCACCCCCATCCCGATCTTCCTTCCCGCCGGAGCTTACTGCGAATGTGCAAGGTCCCTTGAGGCTTTGCACATTCGCTGCGTTTTGGGTGAAAAACTGCTAATTTCCGCTTGCTTTTTGTCCGGGACTGTGGTATGATTACATCCTGTGAATACAGCGCGTTCTGCGTTTATCAACTGATTGGAGGTCTCCTGTTATGGAACTGTTTATCACCATTCTTCAGCTCATCTGCGGTCTGATCGTCATCGGCATCGTGCTCTTCCAGAGCGGCAAGTCCGCCGGCCTGAGCGGCGCCATCGGCGGCGTGGCCGATTCCTTTATGGCGAAGAACAAGGCCAAGAGCATGGACGCCAAGCTCGCCCGCGCGACCAAGTGGGTCGGCGCTGCGTTCATCGTCCTGACGCTTGTTCTCAACATGCTGTAATTTTTCGCGCATATTCGACAAACTGTAATCGAAAAGAGCTGCCGAAGCCTCGCTTCGGCAGCTCTTTTTCTCTGTCTCACGCGATCCGCTTGAGCTCGTCGGGACGGATGTAGAGCTTTCCCGGCTCCGGCTCGACGCCCTTTTGCCGAAAGAGCTCCTCTAAGGTGACAAAGCGGTAGCCCTGCGGGGTCAGGGCGTCGATGGCGCGCAGCGCCGCCTCGACGCTTGTGGCGTAAGGGTCGTGCAGGAGAATGATGTCGCCGTCGCGGGCATGGTCGATGATGTCCTGCGCTACGGCGTCGGCGTCCAGCCTGCGCCAGTCCTCCGTATCCAGCGACCAGTAGACCATCGGCACCTCGACTGCCGCGGCAGTCTGCGGGGCGAGAAAGCCCCACGGCGGGCGGAGCCAATAGACTCCGTCGCCAAGAAGCGCGCGCAGCGTCTCGTCGGTCGCAGCAATCTCGCGCAGGCGCTCGGCGGGGTCGCCGCGGCTGAGATCCATGTGCGTAAAGGTGTGGCTGCCGACCTGATGCCCCTCGTCCGCCATGCGGCGCACGGTGTCCTCGTGCCCGGCGATTTGCTCGCCGATCAGGAAGAAGGTCGCCTTGGCGCCGCGCTCCGCGAGGCCGTCGAGCAGCTGCTCGGTGGTCTCGGGCCATGGGCCATCGTCGAAGGTCAGCGCCACATATTTCTCCGGCATAGCCGCCGGCTCCGCGGCAGAGGCCGGCAGGCTTTCCTCCGAACGCGGCGCAAGCGCCAGCAGCGGTACGGCGAGCATACACAGCAGCGCCCGCCGCTTTTTCCTTGTCATTCCATCGCCCCCTCGGAGGAGCTTATGCGCCCGGCGGCGCGCTTATCCCTGCGGGACGGGCCGCGGATCATTCTTTTCCCTCCGATGCACTGCGGCGTGCAACAGAGGGCGTTTTGCGCCGCAAGGAAAACGGGCGTTTCCGACCATGCGGCAGAGAAGCATAAAAAGTCCTTTTGTATGGCTTCGCGATCTGCCATACAAAAGGACTTTTTACTTACGCTGTTATGCTTAGACCAGCTCGATGATGGCCGTCTCGGCAGCGTCGCCGCGGCGAACGCCGGTGCGGACGATGCGGGTATAGCCGCCGTTGCGCTCAGCATAGGCGGGGGCCAGCTCCTTGAAGGTCTTCTTGCAGACGTCTTCGCGGGTGATGAAAGCCATCGCCTGACGATAAGCCGCCAGATCGCCCTTCTTGCCGAGGGTGATCATCTTCTCAGCCAGGGGCTTGATCTCCTTGGCGCGGGTGACGGTCGTTTCCATCTTGCCGTTGTCCAGAAGGTCGGTGACCTGCTGACGGAGCATCGCCATACGCTGATCGGTAGTCTTACCGAGCTTACGAGTTCCGGGCATGTTGGTTTTCCTCCTTATCAGGATAAGTTAGCGGGTCTTCGTCCTGCGGCGCTGCCGCAGGCGACAACCCCTGTCAGTTGTTGTCGTCGCTGGCGAGGGACAGACCCATCATTGCCAGCTTGTTGATGACCTCTTCGAGGCTCTTGCGGCCCAGATTGCGGACCTTCATCATATCGTCCTCGGTCTTGGAGATCAAGTCCTCGACGGTGTTGATGTTGGCGCGCTTGAGGCAGTTGAAGCTGCGCACGGAGAGATCGAGCTCCTCGATGGTCAGCTCCAGCACCTTGTCGCGCTGGGTCTCAGCCTTCTCGACGACGGTGGACTTGCCGCCCATGGCGTCGGACAGGTCGGTGAAGAGAGCGAAGTGATCGCAGAGAATCTTGGCGCCGAGGGACACCGCGTCACGGGACGAGATGGTGCCGTCGGTCCAGACCTCGAGCGTCAGCTTGTCGAAGTCGGTCATGTTGCCCACGCGGGTGTTTTCCACGGTGTAGTTGACCTTGTAAACAGGCGTGTAGATCGAATCGACCGGAATGAGGCCGATCGTGGTCTGCGCCGGCTTGTTGCGGTCAGCGGGGACATAGCCGCGGCCGTGGCTGAGCGTCAGCTCCATGTTGAGCGTCGCTCCGGCGTCGAGCGTTGCGATGTGCAGGTCGGGATTGAGGATCTCGACCTCGCTGTCGCACTTGATGTCGCCGGCCTTGACCTCGCAGGGACCGGTGGCCTCGATGAAGACCGTCTTGGTGCCCTCCGCGTTGTGGAGCTTGGTGATCAGGCTCTTGACGTTGAGGACGATCTCCGTCACATCCTCCTTGACGCCGGGGATGGTGGAGAACTCATGCTGCACACCGGCGATCTTGATGGCGGTAGCTGCGGTGCCGGGGAGCGAAGAGAGCATAATGCGGCGCAGGGCGTTGCCCAGCGTAATGCCGTATCCACGCTCCAGAGGCTCGACAACGTACTTGCCGTAGGAGCTGTTTGCGGAGTCTTCGATACACTCGATCTGGGGCTTTTCAATTTCAATCATGCAGTTACCCTCCTTCATCTTCTCATTGCGGTGGCGCATTGCTGCGCCCCGCCGGCAATTCCTATCATTATTGAGGGTATCCTCCGATTACTTGGAGTACAACTCAACGATGAGGTGCTCCTCAACAGGAACGTCGATCTCCTCGCGGGCGGGAAGACGAGTGATGGTGCCCTTGAGAGCATTCTTCTCGCGCTCCATCCACACGGGCTGCAGGAACACGGGCGCGTCCTGACCCATCAGGCGCTTGAAGCACTCGGCGGAGCGGCTGCTCTCTGCGACCTCGATCACATCGCCGGCCTTGACGAGGTAGGAAGGAATGTTGACCTTCTTGCCGTTGACGGTGAAGTGGGCGTGGCTGACGAGCTGACGGGCCTGACGGCGGGTCATCGCAAAGCCCATGCGATAGACGACGTTGTCCAGACGGCGCTCGACGGTGATGAGCAGGTTGTCACCGGTCTTGCCGGGAGCCGCAGCGGCCTTCTCATAGTAATCATGGAACTGCTTTTCCAAGATACCGTAGATGAACTTGACCTTCTGCTTCTCAGCAAGCTGGATGCCATACTCGCTCTTTTTTCTCTTCATCTGGCTGCCGGGGTTGCGGTTCGTGGTCTTCTTCGCATAACCCATAACGGCAGGAGAAATGCCTAAAGCCTTGCAGCGCTTGGCGATCGGCTGCATATTCTTAGCCATATTGCTTGTTACCTCCTCTTTCGATTAAACGCGGCGGCGCTTCGGGGGACGGCAGCCATTGTGAGGAATCGGCGTAACGTCCTTGATCATGGTGACCTCGAGACCCACAGCCTGCAGGGCGCGGATGGCCGCTTCACGACCCTGACCGGGACCCTTGACAAAGACCTCAACGGTCTTGAGACCATGCTCCATAGCGGCGGTAGCCGCCGTCTCAGCAGCGCTCTGCGCGGCGAAGGGAGTGGACTTCTTGCTGCCGCGGAAACCGAGACCACCGGAGGAAGCCCAGGAAAGGGCGTTGCCCTGAGAGTCGGTCACCGTGACCATGGTGTTGTTGAAGGAAGAACGAATGTGGACCTGTCCACGCTCAATGTTCTTCTTTTCGCGACGGCGGCGGATAACCTTCTTGCCGTTAGCCTTAGCAGTAGCCATATTCTATTCTCCCTCCTTACTTCTTCTTGTTCGCAATGGTCTTCTTGGGGCCCTTGCGGGTGCGTGCGTTGGTCTTGCTGCGCTGACCGCGAACGGGCAGGCCGCGGCGATGACGGGTGCCGCGATAGCAGCCGATCTCGCTCAGACGCTTGATGTCGAGCGCGGTCTGGCGGCGCAGGTCGCCCTCGACCATGTAGCCGTGGTCGATGGCCTCACGCAGCTTGGCCTCTTCCGCGTCGGTCAGATCCTTGACGCGGGTGTCGGGGTTAATGCCTGTCTGCGCCAGAATGTCCTGAGCGCTCTTTCTGCCAATGCCGTAGATGTAAGTCAAACCGATTTCGATTCGCTTATCCTTGGGCAGGTCAATACCGGCAATACGTGCCATACTCTTTAACCTCCAATTAAGTCTTAGCCCTGGCGCTGCTTGTGCTTGGGATTCTCGCAAATGACCATGACACGGCCTTTACGACGAATGATCTTGCACTTCTCGCACATGGGCTTCACGGACGGTCTTACTTTCATGTCGATAAACCTCCATTACTTAGTACGCCAGGTAATGCGACCGCGGGTCAGGTCGTAGGGAGACATCTCCACCGTGACCTTGTCACCTGGCAGGATCCTGATGAAATTCATTCTGAGCTTTCCGGAAATATGCGCCAATATCGTGTGTCCATTTCCAATGTCTACTTGGAATGTGGTGTTGGGCATCGCCTCAACGACAGTGCCTTCCACTTCGATCATGTCGGATTTTGCCAAAGTGTTGATCCCTCCTGGTCTTGATTACCGTGCTCGCCGCGATAGACGGCGAGGGCTTTACGAAGCTCACTGTTTGTAATGATCTCGCTGCTTCTGAGCTTTGCGGCGAGTTCCTCCGGCGCGGCTCCCGCGCGCTGAACGTGCCTGCACTTCTTGCGCTTGGGAGCTTCGAGCCGTCTGGACTTGCCGTCCGCGAGCAGAAGATATTCGTTCTGAACATCCACAACGAAGAAGAGCTTGCCCTTCTCCCTGCCCGCCGTCGCTAAAACAAGGTCGCTCTTCGCAATGTCCATCCGCACGTCCTCAGATCTCGGGAAGCGTCAGAAGCTCCGCTTCGCCGTCGGTGATGAGGATCGTGTTTTCGTAGTGTGCGGCAAGCGAACCGTCTTGGGTCCTGACGGTCCAGCCGTCCGGCATGACCCGGACTGCCGCGCCACCCGCGTTCACCATGGGCTCGACTGCGATCGTCATGCCGCGCAGCAGTCTCGGACCGTGGCCCGGCGTGCCGAAGTTCGGCACCTCGGGGCTCTCGTGCATCTTTCTGCCGATACCGTGACCGACATACTCGCGCACGACGCTGTAGCCATTGTCCTCAACGTATTTCTGCACCGCCGCAGAGATGTCCGAAAGGCGCTGGCCCTCGCGGGCGAATCGGATGCCTTCGAAGAAGCTCTGCTGTGTGACGTCGATGAGCCGCTGGGCCTCGGCGGAAATTTTTCCGCAGGGGTAAGTGGCCGCGCAGTCGCCGTGGAAGCCGCCGATGTAGGCGCCCACATCCACGCTCACGATGTCGCCCTCCTTGAGCACCCGGGGACCCGGGATGCCGTGGATGATCTCATCGTTCACGCTGACGCAGACGCTGGCCGGATATCCGCTGTAATTGAGGAACGACGGCTCGGCTCCCTGCGATTTGATGAACCTGTACACTGCTTTGTCAATTTCGTGGGTTGTTACGCCGGGCTTTACCATTTCCCCTGCTAACGCACGGGCAGCCGCGGTAATTTTTCCCGCTCGGCGCATCAATTCGATCTCGTGTGCCGATTTCAAAGTGATCATTGTACACCTCTCATTTCAGCACGGCGAGGATCGCCTTGGAGGTGGCCTCGACCGAGCCCATATCCTCCACCGGGTACAGAACGCTGCGGGACTTATAGAAGTCCTTGAGCGGTTCCGTCTCCCTATGATAGACCGCAAGACGGTTCTTCACCGTCTCCGGTGCATCATCCTTACGGGTGACGAGCTTGCCGCCGCAGACGTCGCAGACGCCCTCGGTCCTGGGCGGAACCGCCTTGATATGGTAGCTCGCGCCGCAGTGCTCGCACACCCTGCGTCCGCTCATGCGTTCCTCGATGGTCTCGTCGGAGACCTCGAGGGAAACGACATGATCGAACCGGATACCGGCTGCCTCGAGCGCTTCCGCCTGCGCGATCGTGCGGGGCACACCGTCGAGGATGTAGCCCTTCGCACAATCGGATTCGGCAAGACGCTCGGTGATAATGCCGATGATGACCTCATCGGGCACCAGATGGCCTTCATCCATATAGGTCTTGGCCTTCATTCCCGTCGGCGTGCCGTTTTTGATGGCCGCGCGCAGAATGTTTCCGGTGGAGATCGTCGGGATCCCGAGCTCGGCGGCGAGGATCGCGGCCTGTGTGCCCTTTCCCGCGCCGGGAGCGCCCAATAAAATCAGTTTCATGTTTTCGCCTTTCTTACTCGAGGAAGCCCTTGTACTGACGCATCAGCATCTGGGACTCCAAAGCCTGAACGGTCTCCAGCGCAACACCGACAACGATGATGACCGAGGTGCCGCCGATGGCGAGGCTGTAGTTATCCAGAGCCTTGCCGACGATCAGCGGCGCGATGGCCACGATGCCGAGGTAGATCGCACCGAACAGCGTGACCTTGTTGAGCACCTTCGCGATGAACTGGCTGGTGGGCTGGCCCGGACGGAAGCCGGGGATGAAGCCGCCGTTCTTCTTGAGGTTGTTGGAGATCTCAACGGGGTTGAACTGAATGGTAGCGTAGAAGTAGCTAAAGCCGATGATCATCAGGAAGTACACGATCAGGTAAAGAACGGACTTCGTGTCGATCGCGCTGTAGATGGAGTAAGCGACGGGGCTGGTATCCTTGTCGGGGGTGCCGACAAAGGCCCAGACCGTGGCAGGCAGAGAAGCGATGGACTGCGCGAAGATGATGGGCAGAACGCCGGACATATTGACCTTCATGGGAAGGGTGGATGCCTGGCCGCCGTACATCTTGCGGCCGACCTGACGCTTCGCATACTGCACGGGGATACGGCGCTCGGCGCCGTTGACGTGGACGATGAGGACGATCATCGCGAGGATGCCGAGGAGCACCAGCGCCAGCCACAGGTAGCCGATGCTGCCCTTCTGGGCAACGAAGTAGCGGCCGGTGGTGAACGCGGTGGGGATACGGGCGAGGATACCGGCGAAGAGGATCATGGAGATGCCGTTGCCGATACCGAACTCGTTGACCTGCTCGCCGAGCCACATGACGAAGGACGAACCGGCGACGAGGGTCACGATGATGACCAGAGCCGGCCAGATGCCGGACTGCTCGAGGATGCCGTAGTTCTTGCAGATCATGTAGTAGCCGAAGGCCTGGAGAAGAGCGATGGCGACCGTCGCGTAGCGCGTGATGGAGGCGATCTTCTTCTTGCCCGCCTCGCCGCCGTCACGGGCAAGACGCTCGAGGGCGGGGATGGCGATGGTCAGCAGCTGGATGATGATCGAGCTGTTGATGTAGGGCTGCACACCGAGGGCGAAGACCGTAGCCTGTGCGAAGGCGCCGCCGGACATCACGTTGTAGAGGCTCAGGAGGCTGCCGCCGGTGGAATCAATGTAGGCACCGAGCAGCTCCTTGTTGATATAGGGGGTGGGGATCGCGTTACCGACGCGGAAGATGAGCAGGATCAGCAGAGTGAATACGATCTTCTTGCGCAGTTCGGGGATGCCCCAAGCTTTACGGATCGTCTGGATCACTTAGATCACCTCTGCCTTTCCGCCTGCTGCCTCGATAGCCTCCTTGGCAGAAGCGGAGAAAGCAGAAGCCTCCACGTTGACCTTCTTCGTGACCTTGCCGTTGCCAAGGACCTTGTAGCCGTACTCGCACTTGTTCAGGATACCCTTGGCAAGCAGAGCCTCGGCGTTGACGGTCTCACCGTCCTCGAACACGTTGAGCGCGCTGAGGTTGATGATCTCATAGGGCTTTGCAAAAATGTTGTTGAAGCCGCGCTTCGGGGTACGGCGCGCCAGAGGCATCTGGCCGCCTTCAAAGCCGATGCGGACACCGCCGCCGCTGCGGGCCTTCTGACCCTTGTGACCGCGGCCGCCGGTCTTGCCGTTGCCGGAACCGGCACCGCGACCCTTGCGGTAAGCCTCTTTGGTGGAGCCGGCGGCAGGAGACAGTTCATGTAACTTCATTAGACAGCTCCTCCTTACTTTTCTTCGGTGACCTGCAGCAGGTAGCCGATCTGGGCGATCTTGCCGCGGGTCTGATCGTTATCGGGCTGCACGGTGGCGTCGCCGATCTTGCGCAGGCCGAGGGAGTTGGCAGTGGCGATGTGCTTTTCCAGTCTGCCATTGAGGCTCTTGACGAGCTTGACGTTCAGATTAGCCATGTTACTGCCTCCTTATCCCACGATTTCTTCCACGCTCTTGCCGCGGATCTTGGCGACCTGCTCGGGGCTACGCATAGCCTTCAGGCCCTCGAAAGCGGCGCCGACAACGTTATTGGCGTTGTTGGAGCGCAGGCACTTGGTACGAATATCCTTGATACCCGCAGCCTCGACGACGGCACGCACAGCGCCGCCGGCGATGACGCCGGTACCGGGGGCGGCGGGCTTCATGAGCACGCGGCCCGCGCCGAACTCACCGATGGTCTCGTGAGGAATGGTGGTGCCGGACAGGGTCACGGTGACCATGTTCTTCTTGGCAGCCTCCAGACCCTTGCGGATCGCTTCGGGAACTTCAGCAGCTTTGCCAAGGCCGTAACCGACCTTGCCTTTTCCGTCGCCGACGACCATCAGCGCGGAGAACTTCATGACACGGCCGCCCTTAACGGTCTTGGAAACACGGTTGAGGGCAACGAGCTTTTCCATGTATTCGCTCGGTTCACGTTCAAATCTGGGCATTTCGTTGTTCCTCCTTCTTAGAATTCCAGACCGCCCTCACGGGCGCCTTCGGCCAGCTCAGCAACACGACCATGGTACAGGTAACCGCCGCGGTCGAACACGACCACGTCGATGCCCTTGGCCTTGGCGCGCTCAGCGACCAGCTTGCCAACGGCGCGGGCAGCAGCCTTGTTGCCGCCGTTGCCTTCGATCTCTTTGTCCAGAGAGGATGCCGCGACGAGAGTGTTGCCCGCGACATCGTCGATGATCTGGGCATAGATGTTCTTCTCGCTGCGGAACACGTTCAGACGGGGACGCTCGGGAGTGCCGGAGATCTTCGCACGCACTCTCTTGTGGCGCTTAATGCGCTGCGCGTTAGTATCGGGTCTTTTAATCATATCGGCACACCTCCTTACTTCTTGGCGCCGGTCTTACCGACCTTGCGGCGAATGACTTCATCCGCATACTTGATGCCCTTGCCCTTGTACGGCTCGGGAGGACGCTTCTCGCGGACCTCCGCGGCGAACTGACCGACCTTCTGCTTGTCGCAGCCGTGAATGACGATCTTGTTCTGCGCGGGGACCTCGATGGTGATGCCCTCGATCTCGGGCACCTCAACGGGGTGGGAGTAACCGATGGTCAGGATGAGCTTGCTGCCCTCCTTGGCGGCACGGTAACCGACACCGTTGATCTCGAGCTCCTTCTTGTAGCCCTCGCTGACGCCGACCACCATATTGTGGAGCAGCGCACGGGTCAGGCCGTGGAGAGCGCGGTTTTCCTTCTCATCGTTGGGACGCGCGACGTGAACAACGCCGGCTTCCTGGGTGAGAGTCATCGTGGGATAAAGCTGCTGGGTCAGGGAACCCTTGGGGCCCTTGACGATGACAAGGTTGCCCTCGCCGATGGTGACTTCGACACCGGCGGGAATGTGCACGGGCATTCTACCAATTCGACTCATTGTTCAATACCCTCCTTACCACACGAACGCAAGGACTTCGCCGCCGACGTGAGCCGCGCGAGCAGCCTTGTCGGTCATAACGCCCTTAGAGGTGGAGACGATGGCAATGCCGAGGCCGCGGAGAACGCGGGGCAGCTCGTCCGCGCCGACGTAAACACGCAGGCCGGGCTTGCTGACGCGGCGGAGGCCGGTGATGACCTTGTCCTTGCCGTTGTACTTCAGGGTGATGTGAATGACGCCCTGAGTACCATCGTCAACGATCTGATAGCTCTTGATATAGCCCTCATCCAGCAGGATCTGAGCAATGCTCTTCTTCATGTTGGAGGCGGGAACGTCAACGGTGTCGTGACGGGCACTGTTGGCGTTGCGGATACGGGTGAGCATATCCGCAATGGGATCGGTGATATGCATAGTGTAAATCCTCCTAATTTAGAGTTACGGAGTTTCCTCCGTTTCGGTCACGAGGTATCACTGCCAATTTGGAGCGTGCCCACACGCGTGTGACCACGCGTAATTGACAGAGACCTTTCGCGATCCTTATCGCCAGAGCGTCCATATCACAACGCTCGTGGTTAAGAGTTGGGGCGGAGAGCAGGCTCTCCTAAACGGTCCTTCCTGAGATTTTTTCGTCAGACGAGGCGAAGCGACGCCGCTGTACTTTGTGTACAGCAAGGAGCTTCAACGAAGTATGGCGGAAAAAGATCAGAAAGAGGCTTTGCGGACGCCGGGGATCTCGCCCTTGTACGCCAGCTCGCGGAAGCAGATACGGCAGACGCCGTAGTCACGCAGATAGGCGTGGGGACGACCGCAGATCTTGCAGCGGTTGTACTTGCGGGTGGAGAACTTAGCAGGAGCCTGCTGCTTGAGAATCATAGATTTCTTAGCCATTTCACATATCCTCCTACTTAGCGTTCAAAGGGAGCGCCGACCAGGGTCAGCAGCTCGCGGGCCTCTTCGTCGGTCTGCGCGGTGGTGCAGATGACGATGTCCATGCCGCGGATCTTGTCGATCTTGTCGTACTCGATCTCGGGGAAGATCAGCTGCTCCTTGATGCCGAGGGCATAGTTGCCGCGGCCGTCGAAGGCGTTCGCGCTGATGCCGCGGAAGTCGCGGACACGGGGAAGCGCCACGTTAAAGAGACGATCGAGGAACTCCCACATCTTATCGCCGCGGAGGGTGACCTTCGCGCCGACGGGCATACCTTCACGCAGCTTGAAGTTCGCAACGGACTTCTTGGCGTTGGTGATGATGGCCTTCTGGCCGGTGATGGTGGAGAGGTCACGGACGACGGCCTCGAGGACCTTCGCGTTCTCGCGAGCCTCGCCGCAGCCGACGTTGACGACGACCTTCTCGATCTTGGGGACCTGCATAGTGGAGGTGTAGCCGAACTTCTTAAAGAGAGCGGGCGCCACTTCCGCAACGTACTTGTCTTTCAGTCTTGCCATAGTGTTACGACTCTCCTTTCTTACAGCTCAGCGCCGCACTTCTTGCAGACGCGGGTCTTCTTGCCGCCCTCGACCTTGTGGGCGACGCGGGTGCCCTTGCCGCACTTGGGGCAGACCACCTGAACCTTGGAGGCATACAGAGCCGCTTCGCGCTCCACGATGCCGCCGGTCTCGCCCTGCTTGCGGGGCTTGATGTGGCAGGTCACCTTGTTGATGCCCTCGACCACGACCTTGGCTTCGCTGGGAACGGTGCCAAGCACCTTGCCCTGCTTGCCCTTGTCCTTGCCGGACAGGACGATAACGGTATCGCCCTTTTTCACATTCATAGCCATTTCTTCAAGCCCTCCTTACACAACTTCGGGAGCGAGGGACAGGATCTTCATGTAATCCTTGTCGCGCAGCTCACGGGCGACGGGCCCAAAGATACGGGTGCCGCGGGGATTCTTGTCGTCCTTGATGAGGACGGCAGCGTTCTCGTCAAAGCGGACATAGGTGCCGTCGTTGCGGCGGACGCCCTTGGCGCTGCGGACGATAACGGCCTTGACGACCTCGCCCTTCTTGACCGTGCCGCCGGGGGTAGCCTTACGGACAGAGGCAACGATCACGTCACCGATGTTGCCGTACTTACGGCTGGAGCCGCCGAGCACACGGATGCACTTGATTTCCTTGGCACCGGTATTATCGGCAACCTTGAGGAAACTCTCTTGCTGAATCATACTTCCGGTACCTCCTTACTTAGCCTTTTCGACGATCTCGACCACGCGCCAGCGCTTGTCCTTGGACAGGGGGCGGGTCTCCATCACCTTAACGGTATCGCCGATACCGCATTCGTTGTTCTCATCGTGGGCCTTGAGCTTATAGGTGCGGCCGACGATCTTCTTGTACAGGGGGTGAGCGACGCGGTCGGCGATGGCGACGACGACGGTCTTATCCATCTTGTCGGAGACGACCTTGCCCACGCGGACCTTACGGGAGGAAATTCTCTTCTCTTCCATGTTACTTCTCCTCCTTTTCACGGATCATGGTTTTGACTCGGGCAATATCACGCTTGGTCTCAACGAGCTTCTGAGGATTGTCAAGCTGATTGGTCGCGTGCTGCATACGCAGGAAAAACAGATCCTTCTTCAGGGCGTCGAGCTTCTCATTGAGCTGAGCGACGCTCATTGCACGAACTTCACTTGCCTTCATCTTCATTCACCTACTTCCTGGGTCTCGGTGTCCTCGCGGGCGACGACCTTCGTCTTGATGGGCAGCTTGTGGCTGGCCAGACGGAGCGCCTCGCGGGCGACATCTTCGGGGACGCCGGCGATCTCAAACATGACACGGCCGGGCTTAACAACGGCAACCCAATACTCAGGGGAGCCCTTACCGGAACCCATACGGGTCTCAGCCGGCTTCTGAGTGACGGGCTTATCGGGGAAGATCTTGATCCAGACCTGACCGCCACGCTTGGTGTAACGGGTCATGG
>ERZ772812.429-NODE-429-length-38756-cov-5.557712_pt1 | contig 38756 bp, 56 predicted proteins | sample MGYA00511343_ERZ772812 | MGnify/ENA primary metagenome ERZ772812 (study PRJEB29015, sample SAMEA2737706) | human gut metagenome | biome: human gut; feature: human-associated habitat; material: faeces | place: China | collected 2012 ...
ACCTTTTACACCGGCAGAGCGCGAGCATTTGCGTTGCTCTGCACGGTGCCAGAGGGATATCGCAATCATGGAGTTTTTATACAGTACAGCAGCCAGAATAGGTGAAGTGGTACGGCTGGATAGGAGAGATATTGATTGGAACAGAAACGAGATTATCATCTACGGAGAGAAGGGCAAGAAAGAGAGGAAAGTGTATCTCACAGATGAATGCGCATATCATCTGAGAAAATACCTGTTATCCAGGAATGACGCGAATCCGGCATTGTTTGTGAGTTCTAAACAACCACATACAAGATTAGGCAAGCAGGCTATACAGTCTATGCTCCGGACACTCGGACAGAAGACTGATATTCATGCTCATCCACACAAGTTCCGAAGAACATTGCTGACCGATGCCGGTAATCGAGGTATTCCACTGCAAGAAATCCAGCATTATGCAGGACACGAAAAACCAGATACGACCATGATGTATGTTACAGTATCAGAAGAAAATGTACGGGCATCATTCCGAAGATACATAGCCTGATCTGGATGGATTCATATGAATTTTCGAAGCTGGCAGAGATGGCAGCTTATTGAGTATGCGCTTTTGCAGAAGATTTCGGAAGAGAAGGCGGTAGAGAATGGAAAGGCACTCCCGCAGACTAAACAGGAGTAGGAAAATTTTTAGTTCCATGTTCCAGCTGTTTTTGTGTGATAAGTAAGAGTTGGAACATTGCATCCAAATAAAATGTACGCACCATAATCTCCCCTTCCATATTTTTGGACGATCATTGAATATCTAAATGCAAAGATAAAATTTACAAAAACTATTATTCCTTCACTTACAGGTATCTTATTATCAAAAACAATTTGTGCCGCTTGATCGGCTGATTGTGCCTCCGCTTGAGTAATTGTTCCTCCGTCAATGAATTTGAGTCCGGACGAGTTACTATTTAATTGATTTAAAGCAGCCGGTAAAGTCATCGTTCCAGCATCGAGGCCAAAGGTCTTTGATGTCAATTTATTGAGCACCGCATCAGCAAGCTTATCGTAATCAATCAGTTTGTTTGCCGCATCCAACGCCTTTTGCAGTTTGGATTCCTTTTTCTCTGCTGTAACGTACTTCTTTGCCAGAGTGGAAAGTCGGTCAAAGTCCTCACGCTCCACGGCAACTTTGGGTGAGAAGGGAATGGACGTTGCCACGATTTTTTCGATAGACCGCACATCGACCCGCTGATTCTGGATTTTTTCAATTTTGCTCCCAAGCGTTGCTGCCTGTTTTTCCTGTTGACGGTTCTGCTCTGTGAATTCTGCCAGCCGCGCCTGCTCCTGCTGCACCTTGAACTGCGTCACCGTCAGATGTTCCTCGGAGCTGCCGCGTTCGCCTCGCTCCACATCGTCATACCCTGCCTTTCGCATGGCGGCGAAGAAATCATCTTGCAGAACGGAATAGGATTTTCGGAGCACAGTTTTCCCGTTTGCGTTCAGCAGCGGCTTCCCATGCTCGTCCAGTGCGGGCTTGGAATCCCACTTTTTGCTCATACTGACCTGCTGTATCGTTTCCTTGACCGTTCCCACCAGCGATTTATCCTTGCAGCGTTTCGACCACAGGATTTGCTTTTCCACGACGGGAATGTAGACCACATGAAGGTGATAGTGGTACACGTCCTGCCCCAGCGCGTCGGACATGGCGCGGTTGCGCTCGTCGGCGTGCATGACCGCAGAGAGAATGTACTGCTCTCCGCCTACGATTTCTATTGCGGATTTGTATGCGTCGGTGTAGAATTGTTTTGCGAAGTCATAGCCGCTGTGATTATGAAAATAGGCGGTGTTTACGTCAAAGACCAGCTCGCCGTAGAGAAAGGCGTCCTCTTTCAGTCCGCGGGTGGAGATGATCCCATCCTCTTTCATCTGCTCAAATATCTCCGCATATCCAGCGGTCGGTTTCTTGAAATGAATATTGAGCCGCGTTCTTTCCGGGACAATATCCTGATTGACATAGGATTCCTTTTCCCGTTCGTTGTGCTGCTGCGCGTTGACGATTCTGGCAGCGGTCAGCCTCATATTTCTTGCGTTGGTACGATGGATACCGTCGCCTCTTGCCATGGGCATTTACCTCCTGATTTCAGATTGCGTAGGGCGGGGTAGCTTTCGGGGGAGCACTTCTGCGGAAGTGTAATAACCCACTATGATACTTTCATCCTGCGGCTGCAAAGTATCGTGGGCTCTCCGAGGGGGAACGGGGAATGCGGCTTCTGCGGAAGCCTCTGCCGTGGCTTGCAAGTAGTACCCACTTTGCAAAATCCACGGCGTGACCGCCAGCCTTTCAGCAATCGAATTTGCTTCAACGCTGCCGCCCACAGGCAGAGAGAATTTTGAAAATCCTCTCCGCCATCCATCTCAAAATCTGCGGGTTTTTCGATGGGGACGGGGATGCGAGGGGCTGTGTCAGCCAATGCTTTACCTTGTCTGCCAGCAACAGGAGCGTGGCACGCTCCTGTCACAGTTCCCAAGGAGGAGTAGTCCATCGGTAGCTCTGCGGCACTCCACGCCGGTCAAGATACTCCTGCCGCGCCTGCTCCCGTTCTTCTTCGTTGGGAGCGGTTTTGTACCGGGAATAGAGCTGCCGGTTCAGCATGGCGTCGAGCTTTTGCTCCAAGCCCTGCCGGATTTCTTCTTCAAAATCATCCTCGCCCCGCAGATGGTACATGGCGAGGTCGATGAACAGATCATAGGGGATTTGTACGCTTTTCATTTTCCTATCCTTTCCTATCCGCGACGGTCGCAACGATTGCGACGGTTGCTTTGATGGCATCATTTCCACCGTCGCGACCGTCGCAGCCGTCGCGCTTTCATCAGTCGATTACTTCGTACTCAACATTGTCGATTATCATATAGGTGAGCTTCACCTGCCGCCCGGAGTGTTTGGCCCTGTTCTCATACCTCACATGGTACTCGTCCAGCAGCCTGCCGGATTTAACGTTCAGGTATTTGGTGAGAGCGTTTGCTGCCATGCCTGTGTTGACCGTCTCCGCAAGCTCGGTCGGACTGCCTGTCCATTCTCTGCTTTCGAAGGAAACAAGCTGGGAAACCGTATCCAATACCGGGTCGGGCGGCTCCTGATACGGCTCGTTCTCCGTCCGTTCAAGGCTCCATATCTGCGTGCCGGTATCCTTTTTCAGATATAGAATCTGATCCTGTTGATCTCGCCCCACCGCATCGACCGTGGCCTCCAATGCTGTCCGTTTCTTCTTCTGCATCAGGAGTGCTCCGTCTGCACAACCAAGAAGTCCCGTCGTGCCGGAGATCGTTTCAAAGCTGTCCCCGGCTGGCTGCTTTCTTGTGTGATGAACGGTAACGATGCAAATGCTGTGCCTGTCCGCAAAACGCTTGAGCTTGCCGATGATCTCATAGTCGCTGGCGTAGCTGTAAGCCTCGCCTCCGGCTTCCCGAATCTTCTGCATGGTGTCAATGATAACCAGCTTCGTGTCGGGGTGTTCCTTTATGAAATTCTCAAGCTGCTCGTCAAGACCGTTTCCGATTTTGTTTGCTGCCGTTGCAAAATGCAGGCTGGCGGTATCCGCCACGCCGTACATCATAAACATCCGGCTCTGGATTCTCTGGAAATCATCCTCCAGCGCAAGGTACAGAACCGTACCCTGGTGGACTTCATAGCCCCACAGCCTTTGCCCTGTGCTGACATGGTAGGCAAGCTGCGCTACCAGAAATGATTTTCCGATTTTGGGCGCTCCTGCGAGGATATATGCCCCGGAGTAGAGCAGACCGTCTATGACGGGCGGTCTGCTCTTGTATGCGGTCTGATACAGCTCTGCCATGGAAACGGTATGAAGATAATGTGGGTCGTTCATGCGCCGGATTCTCTCACGCATTTCCTCAATATTTTCCTCAGGGGGATTGCTTTCGCAGGTTTCATGTGGTATCCTCTGTTTAGTTGAATTGTGAGGCGGCTGCCCTCCATCTGCTCCAACAGATGGGATGAGGGCGGTCGTTTTCTCATTTTCCGTCATTTCGCTCACCTCCGGGAATCTGGAAGCCGTAGAACTTCTGCTTGAAATACTGGGCAGGACATTTTCCGGCAACGGTCAGATAGCCCTGGGATTTCAGCTCTCTGTTCATCTCCCGGACGATCTGATATGACTTGCTGCGGCTGATGCCCATAATCTCCGCCACCTCTGCCGCTGTGATAAATTGTGCTCTCATAGTACCTCCTGTTTCAATGTGATTTTCCTCAGTCTGCGTATCTTTTGTTCACGCTCCTTTCCTCAGTCTCTCCGAAATACGCACTCTGAGTACATATTTTATTATACGCATACAAGATACATCTGTCAAGCCTTTAGAAAATAAAAATATGTACTTGCAATTCGCTTTATTCTGTGATATGATATGGACGAGGTGAATCAGACATGGACAATTTCGATTATCCCGCCATTGGGCAGAGAATCAAGCAGCTCCGAAAACGCAAAGGGCTGAACCAGACCGAGCTGGCACAAATGCTGAAAAAATCTCTCCGCACCGTACAGAAGTACGAAACCGGAGAGATTGAAGTGTCGATTGCCGTTGTCAATCAGATCGCAGACCTGCTGGACACGACCTCAACCTATATTCTTGGGTATGAATCCAGCACGACACAGATCAGGACGCTTGCCGACGTGATGGACTTCCTCTTTAAGCTGGAAACGGTAGAGGGCATCGACTTCAAGATCAATGTGCAGAAGCCGCCCCGCAGCAAGCAATGGGAGTGCTCGGTTTCCTTTGATGGAAAGAGCACGGCGGAGTTCAACGCGGATATGTGCCTCTTTCTTGAACAGTGGGAGGACGAGCGCAGCGAGCTTCACGCCTATAACTCCACGCAGGCAGCATATAAGCGCTGGAAGGAGCAGACGCTTGCATACTATGCTGCGAACGCAGTCAAATGCACAGAGCCGGAAGAACTTGACCGTGACGAGCGAATCGCAAAGCGGACGGAGTTTCTGGAAAAGGAATACGGTAAAAGCGAGAGTAACGAGTGAATAACCTGATCAAAGCCTGATTCTTGAGGGAAGGAGGTAAAAATGTCAGTAACAAAAGACGGCGACACCGGTCGCTGGATGTCCCAGATCCGCGTGACGGACTGGACGGGCAAGACCATCCACAAGAAGAAGCGTGGCTTTGCCACCAAGAAGGAGGCCCTGCAATGGGAACGTGACTTTATCAGCCAATCCACGGGCAGTCTCGGTATGACCTTCGGTGACTTCATTGCTTTGTATGTCAAGGATATGGAGCACCGCCTCAAGCCCTCCACCGTTGCCAGCAAGAAATGGCTGATCGACCTGAAGGTGACGCCCTTCTTCAAGAAAATCCCGCTGAACGAGATCAAGCCTACCCATGTGCGCCAGTGGCAGAACTCTCTGACCTGCTACCGGGATGAAAACGGCAAGCCTTACGCCCAGACCTATCTCAAGTGCATCAACAACCAGCTCACGGCGATTTTCAACTACGCAGTCAAATACTATGGGCTGAAAGAAAATCCCTGCCACAAGGCGGGGAGCATGGGCAAGAAGAAAGCCGATGAAATGCTGTTCTGGACAAAGGACGAGTTCCAGACATTTATCGAGAGCATGAAAGACCGTCCCGCCAGCTACACGGTATTCATGACCATGTACTACACGGGGATTCGGGAGGGAGAGCTGCTGGCACTCACACCGTCGGACATCGACTTCGAGAAGAAGACCCTGACGGTGAACAAGAGCTATCAGCGCCTCGGCAAAGAGGATATTATCACCACTCCGAAAACACCGAAAAGCATCCGTACTATCCCTATTCCCGACGGCCTTTGCACCTGTTTGCAGGAGTATATGTCCCATTGCTACGGGCTGCAAAAGGACGACAGGCTCTTTCCCTACACCAAGAGCTTTCTATACCACGAAATGGAGTATGGCTGCAAGGCTTCGGGCGTGAAGCGGATACGGGTGCATGACATTCGACACAGCCACGCCAGCCTGCTGGTGGAGATGGGCTTCTCTCCGCTGCTGATCGCGGAGCGGCTCGGACATGAAAAGGTACAGACAACGATGGACACGTACAGTCACCTGTACCCCAACAAGCAGGTGGAGGTAGCCAGACAGCTTGACGGCATTATGCCGTGAGCCTCTGGCTACAAAAATCGCTGCAAATGTAGCCAATTTGTAGCCGCTAAAAAAGAAAAATCCTGAAAAACGCTGTATTACCAACGTTTTTCAGGATTCAGAAAACACTAAATATTTATTCCCACTCGCTGGCTGCAATTTTCGCGTATTTACATACTGTGCTTTTTACACCGCGCCAGGCACCATATATTGTGCCACTTACCGCCCATTTTGTCAAGGGCGAGGCATATAGCTACGATTTTGCTACGGCGGATCCCACGAAGGAGAGGGTGCCTTTCATTTTGTGGAAATTTCCCTAGGGCAGCGCTTAGCCCTGCGCCCAGTGGCTGGCTTGCCAAGCAGCCTTTGCACCCGATTAAAATCGCTCACACTGATCAGGGCCTCGTGCTGGCCCCGGATGAGTTGCCCATGCCAGGAGTTGTACCCAGCGTAGATAGGGCGGGTAAGGATCAGCTTTACGCTCCAGGCGCACATTTCCCGCCCACGCTTGCCGTGGTAGCCCTTGATCCGGCAGAGCTCGGCCACGGCGGATAGGCTCCGGTGCTCCAGGTATTTGGAAAATATGTACCGGATGATCTCCGCCTCCTGGGGATTGGGCACCAGGCTATCAGATCCATCCAGATCATAGCCCAGGACGCAGCTACAGGTGCGCTTTCCCTGGGCCGCTCGCTCAGCCATGGCGGCCCTGACTCGCTCGGCGGTGATTTCCCTTTCCATCTGAGCAAAAACGCCCAGGAGGCCCATCATGGCCCGGCCTGTGGGGGTGCCAGTGTCGAAGCCCTCAGTGTGGCTTATTAGAGCCACGCCGCGGGCCGCCAGCAGCTCCAGCGTGGCATACAAGTCGGCCACACTGCGAGTCAGGCGGGACAGCGCCCACACAGCTACCACAGCAATCTTGCCGGCCTCCACGTCGGCCAGCATCTGGCGCATGGCTGGCCGGTGGCCGATATCTTTGCCACTGATGCCCTCATCGGCGTACAGCTGCGTGGCATAGCTTTTCTGGGCGGCCCAGGCCTCCAGCGCGGCTTGCTGTGCGGCCAGGGAGTAGCCCTCCCGGGCTTGATCAAGGGTGCTCACTCTGATGTAGAGGGCGGCAACTCTGCCGCCCTCCTTGCCGGCGGAGCTCATGCCTCCGCCACCCAGTAGCATTCCAGCGGAGTGCCGTCCTCGCTGGAGAGCACGATTGCGCCGACAGGCAAATCGTGGATGGCGCCGGTGCACTCCCGGGCCATCGCCGCAAGAGCGGCATCCTCATCTTCGGAGGCATTGAGGATGTAGGCCCGGATGTTGCCGTCCCACTCGTGGCCAAATTCAGCCTCGTGGGATTCGCTCAGGCGATATTCACCGGTGGTTTCAGTGCATGGGCGAATGATAGCGGACATAATTTTTTCCATTTCAAGACACTCCTTTCAACTCAATCACACAGATCCCGGGGATCCACTTCATGGAATTCCCCGTTTTCGTACCGGGCGTATCCGCGCTCAGTCTTCCCGCCGCGATAGTCCTTCTGGCCGAAGGTGTACAGTTGCCCCTCAACGGGGTCGGATACGTACAGGTTCCCGGCTTCACCCTTGCCGTAGGCTCCGGTGTAGCCGCCGACCTTGCGGCTGAAGTCTGGCTTGGTTGTGCCGGGGATCACTTCGGCGATCCACGGGTTGCCGTACCGGCGGTGGTTGAAGCTTTCATAGGTCTTGATGGTTTTCATTGCATTTTCCTCCAAAATACTTGATTTTTGCCTTAAACTCTGGTACCATGGAGGCAACCGGGTAAGGCTCCCGGCCACCTCTGAACAGGGGTTGTAGCGGTCGCTGTGGAAGGGGGCCGCTACTTTTTACTTGCCCATGATGCGGTTGACGCTGGCGCGGAGCTCTTCAAGCGTATCGCACTTGTCGATCAGCTCAAGAATCGCTCTCAGAAGCGCCTCTGTAATTTGCATCTCGCTCATTCACCTCACACCTTTCTAAAGGAGCTTCGCTCCTGCCTTACGTGTATATAATATCACGTTTACCGCGATTTGTCAACCCCTTTGACGGGATTTTTAGAAAAAATTTCTCGGTTTGCGCGTTGACAAATCACGCTTCGTGGGATACAATGATGGTGCACAGGAGGTGACAGCGATGATAGATTTTACCGGCGTAAAAGTGCTGCTGGCCAAGCGGCACATGACTCAAAAGCAATTGGCGGAACGAACAGGCGTACGCTACGATACGATATCCAAAATCAGCCTAGGCACAATCAGCCGCATACCGGTGGACGTGCTTGATAAAATCTGCACAGCCTTATCTTGCCAGCCGGGCGACCTGATGGAGCATATCCACGAGCCACCGGATAGCGCAAACTAAAAAAATCCCCCTCCCAGCAGCCAAAAACTGCCGGGAGGGGGATAATTTTTTAACTTGCCTGCAACTTGCCTGCAACTTGCTGGTTGCCGCCCAAAAGGCCAAAAAGGCCAGCAGGAACTATTTCTATTTTGGAAATGGTTCGCAGTCTGCTTGCCGGCAACTTGCTAGATCAGTCCAGTTTGCCTAGCCGGTCCAGGATTACCAGGGTTCGCAGGAGATCATAGCCCAGATTGAGCCCTTGCCCATCGCCCTGCAAGACGCCCTTATCCAGCAGCTTGGCCACTGTGGGGCGCGCCCAATCCTGCACTTTATCCAGAGTGGCAAAGGTGCGGGATTTACGATCCTCTGCAATGGCGGACTGGATCATAGCCTTTACATCGCCCTGGCTCAAGCCCGGGGCGATGGTGGGCGCTGCAGCCTGTGCCTTTTTGGCCAGGCCAGCACGGGTGGCGATGCACTCAGCAACGGCGTAGCCCACAGCCTTTGCATAGTCCTCCCTCAAAATAGCCGGCACATCATCCGGTGCATCCATAAAGCCGTGCTCAATCAGCACGGCGGGCATGGCCGTGTTGCGGAGCACATAAAAGTCCGCCGTAGTTTTAGGGCTGGAGCGGTTCCCGGCTAGCCCTCCAGCGGCCACAATGGCCGCATACAAGGCGTCCCGCCAGCCAGCGGCAGTAGAGCCCTCGCCCAGCGAAAAGGCCACTACGCCGCCGCCACGGCCCCCATTGATGCCAGCATTGTGGTGGGCACTATAGTAGAGATCAGCGCCAGCGGCGTTGGCCCGCTGGCAGCGCACCGACATGCCCACATCTTCCGCGCCAGTGGCATCATCCACCCGCAGAATCTCAAAGCCTTCGTACCGCTTCGCCGCCTCAGCGATATAGTTGCAAATCCGCTGATTGAGCCACCATTCCTGATGCTGGCTGGGATCCAGATTTGCAGGGATACGGCGGCCAGGCGTGGGAAGTCCGTGGCCAGCATCCAGGGCCAGTAAAAATTTTGTAACCATGATTTATTCCCCCTTGCCCAGTTGCTTGCCCAGCTGATCCACGCCGGTGGCAGCCAGGCCGGATACAATGCCAACAGCCACAGCCGTCAGCGCGTCCCCGGCTGGGAAATCGGGCATGATGTACATCCCCACAGCCCCCAGCGCCGCTCCTGCGGTGCCCACGATGCAGGGAATCCACTTATTATTCAGGCCGGTAGCCTTGATGATTTGGCCGATCAGATAGCAAATCACCGTAATTCCTGCCACGCTTGCAATTCCAAAATCCATGATTTTACCTCCTTAATGATGTGCATTTTTGTTTAGATGCTTATCCAAAGCATCATGTGCTTTTGTCACGTTTCCATTTGCGCCCAATTGCTTTAATCCGTCGAGGCAAGCGAGTAGCGCATAGCAAATCACTTGCTGCTCGGACTTTATGTTACTGATTTCAGCATCTTGCGCCTGCTGTCGATCCACCCACCTGGACACCCGGCGGAGCAGGGCCAGAAGGCCACCCAGAGCGGATACCACAGCCGCTAATGTGATGACGGTTTGTGCGTCGACGATCACCGCTCTATCACCTCCCAGCTGCCTGGCAGCACATCCGGCCCGTGCACCGTAGCATCCGCCAGGCATTTATAAGTCAGCTCATCCGCCCAAATCATGTACTCGCCCGCCTGGTAGGCATCGTGGGCACCGGAGGGCGCCACCCAAGGCAGTGCCCACTTAGCCGATGTGGCATGATATGGGGCCCATAGCGCCGGTACGGCCCCGGGGGCCCAGATCTCGTTGCTCGTACTATCGTGCGCCTGGCAGCAACGCCAGGGCTGGCCGACATGCGTCCGCACATCGCCAACGGCGTACTTGCCGGGATCCCACTCCTGGAGCAACGCCATATCAGCGATTACATCATCTGCAGCAGCTGTAGGCGCTGCCGCCCGGGCTTCCCCGGCCGCCCTCCGGGCCATTGCCGCAAGAGCGGCATAGATATCAGGCATTTTGCAATCCTCCTTCAAGGGCCGCCAGTAGGGCGGCTAATTTTTCTTCCGTGGTGGGCTCCGGTGGGGGTGTGGCGGCCATCAGTGCCTCCAGTTCGGCGATTTCTTCGGGCGTGGCGTCCCTGTATATGCCATTTTCGTAGATCCTCATATCTTCATCGCCCCATAATTAGAAATTCAGTTCCGGCCACGAACACATTTCCCAGGCCGGCAGATATGCGTATCCCATTTATCTTCCCTCCGCCCTCAATATAATCATAGGAAAAATCATTGGTGCCTTTCATTGCATCCAGCATCCACGGCCCATAATAATGAGATGTGGCTGAGCTATAAGGATTCGCCCGCCCGGCTTCGGGATGCTCGACATACACGGATGATGATTCGCACTCGCCCGTGCGCAAGTTGACGCGGCCACGGGCAAATACAAATCCAGTTGTATGGGCGCTGCCAAGATCAAAGGCATATTGCCATTGCGTTGTCGTGCTCGATTTCGCCAAGCCAATTAGCACCTTCAGCGCCGTAACCCTATTCTGCGGCGAATCGGGATTGCCGGGGATATAGGCCTGGACATAGAGCTCTGAAAGGGGCACGGACAAGCTTGGGATCCCAATCATGCTTACGGATTCCTGAAAAGTATCGTGGCTGATCAGCTTTAATTCCTCATTAGGGCGTGCCTCCAACTCCGAAAGCCGCTCATACGCCCCATCCATGCCATCCCATAGCTGCCCGATGCGCTTATCAGCATTATCAGCAGATTGCTTTGCCGCAACTGCCGTCTGCCGCACCGCCCGGATCTGACGCTGCAGATCCTCGCGCAGCCGGGATATGCTGGCATCGCCCCACGCTTTAATGCCGTGCAGTATAGTAACAATAGATTCCTTCATAGGCTGCATCTACGCCTCTCTGGAATCACGATCGAAAATCAAAAGCTCCAGCCCATCCGAATATAGCCGCAGCGCATGAGCGTCGCCCGAAGAGCGATATCCTGCAGATACCGCCAGACTTATACCCTGCAGCTCTTCGCCGGCGAACATTCGAAATAGGAGCACACAGCCACGCCGGATATAATCGCTCAGCGCGGAGTATAGCTCCTCGGCCACGAACGCGCCGCTATCATTGGTTGTATAAGCCTCCCCGGTAGGCAGCTTCAGCGTTGCGCCGGCCAGGAAATTCGCGTCCCGCGGGGAGGCATCCAGCACGCTTGTAGGGCCCGCACTGGCTCCGGCAATTTCTAAATCCAGTGCCACTGCGCCCAATCCTGATGCGGGGACGCGTACCACTTGGCCATCCTTAGTGCCGAGCACGTGGGTAGCGCCGTCCTCCGCCACCGGGACATCACTCAATTTTACAAAATCATGATCCATAGTATCCTCCCTAGATGCAACAAATGCTTCCATCCTCATCAGTGTAAATTGCCCCGCTGCTGTCGGTCACCGGCGTCAGCATCCCCGCCTCCACCAAAGCCTCCAGGGCCTCATCCGGCGTCAGGGCGGCTGCCTGCAGCTGGGCCAGTACTTGCTCCCAGAGGGCGGGGGTGTGCTCCTGAGGGGGGCTGCCCTCAATGCGCCCATTCGCCGCGATTGTCAGCGGCTGCCGCATGATAGCGGTGGGCCGGCGCTTGCCCGGTGCGTGGCCAACTGCAGAGATCCAGAGGTATCCGGGGCGGTCCAACACTTCCCAAGGCACTGTAAGCACGCCATTATCAGGCATTAGGGCGGACTTTTGCGACTTGCCAGAAGCGAATATCAGCGCGACGGTGTAGTCCGCCCAGCTATCATCAAGCGTCACGGTGCAAGTTACCTCGCCCACAGATCTGGCTACCAACGGCTTGTCCGGCACGGCAGTCAAAGTTTGCTCTCGGATATTGATTGCAATGTTGGGCATCCGCTTACCTTCCTTCCAGCTTTTTCTTGATTTCCTTCATAATTTTCCTCTCAACCCGCACTTTTTGGGTATCTTTTGTGCGTTTTACGGCTCGTTTTAGCACAAAATGCCCCCGCACGTATCCGCCCTTCGGGCCGACATACATGCCGCCTTTGGGATCATTGCGGCCATAAATAAAGGTATGGCCCTCCCAGTGGCCCGGCACAAAGTGGCTCCGAAATCCATACTCCAGGTGGCTGGCATAGTCCAGCGGATTGTAAAATCGGACGATGTAGCGGCGTCCGCTGCGCTTTGCAGCCTTATCGCTCTGCCAGTTCCGGCGGTATGCGCCGGCGCCGATAACATTATCATTTTTGCAGATCAACCTGGCCTGCTTTACTGCGTAGGCGCCTTCGCCAGCGGCAATTTTGCTCATAATCGCCGGTATATCAGCTTTCAGCGTCTCCAGCTGCTGGATGTATTGCGTTAAATCGTCCTTTCGCACACCCATTATGCCAGGCCCTCCTCAATAGCGGCGGTAAGCGCCACAGCATTTGTATGCGGATTGAGCAACGCAACCCACCCATCATTTAGCACTGCAAATAGATGTAAGCCGGCGACGAGATTGTAGGGATCCAGCGATTGGTTCCGGCCTGATGCAGCTATGCGATAAGTGCCGTTCCCGGCAACGAGCTGCGGATTTTCTGCACTATTATAATTTGCGAAGTTTACATAAAATGTATATCCCTGTGTCGCCGGGATCTCCGGGGCGCCGCCCAGCACTTTGGAAGCGGCAACTGCTTCTGTGGAGCAGCTGTACACCGGGATCGCTCCGGGCTCGGCGGCCACCGCAGTATCCGTGGGATTGATCAGGAAAGCCACGGATAGATCTGGATCCAGCACGTACGTGTGGGCCTGCCCAGCCATGGCGGCCGCCTTGGCTGGCTGGCCATCGCGGCAATCGATAATTGCGTAGAGCTTATTATTGATGGATAGGCTAGGCTCATCGGCGGTGTTCGCCCCGACTGAAAAGGCCACGGTAAGTATTCCACTCCGATTGGCCGTAAAGCCGGAAGTGTGGACGGATACTACTTTTGTGGCCGCGTCAGCCGCGCTGGCGCACACGCCTAGGCCGATTGCTGCACTGCCAGGGTCGCCTTTGTCTCCCTTGTCCCCTTTGTCGCCCTTATCGCCCGGGCCCCCATCCATCACATCAAAACTTTTGGGCCCGCCGGCATCCGTGATGGTCAGCCGGTGGCCGCCGGTGATGGTAGCAACTGTCACGGCTGGGGATATGCCATCATCGCCGTCCTGGATGCCCAAGGCCGCCAAAAAATCGGCAATGGATACACGTCGGAACGTATCCCCTTGCCGAATGTAAATGCTCTCGTTACCGGTCAGCGCCGTTGCGGTGGGGACCTCTGTAATTTTTTGGTAGTCCATAATTAAAATACCCCCACATAGTAGTACGTTTGCATACTGGTATCCAGCTGATTCGCGGGATGTGACTCGCTGGAGTTGTAGTACCAGGATACAGTGTTGCCGGAGGCTGCCACCACCAAGTTGCTGGTGATGTTGTTCACCACCGAAAAACCGTCGCCCCCTGCCGCAGTCAGCAACAGCAGCCCCCATGCTCCCGTGCCTCGCTGCTTAATGTAGATCATTTTGGGCAGCTCCGCTTGGAATGTGATGGAATTTTTGGCGTTACTGCCGGTCTTTCCTCCGCCGATATATGTTCCGGCTTCAGATGTCGGCGGAATGGTAGGTTGTTCGGCTTCTGCCCAAAAGGGCGCCCCGGTCCGATTCTGGCACAGATACATCCCGTCTTTGCTGGGGGCTTCCATTTGGCCAATGCTGGTCGCAGATATCGGGTACATCAGTCGATTTGCCGTCCAGCTGCCTTTTCCTGTTCCGCCGCGTGCCACTCCCAGGGTGCCGCTGTTGATATTTGCGGCGCTGTGGTTATGAGAGCCGGGGGCCTTGTTGTTCCATTTGTCGCGCTCCGATGTGGTGATGTGGGCCGTACTGTCCTTTAGGTGGTCAATCAAGCTTTGTACAGCTCGTGCGATCTTGCCCATGGCCACGCTCAGTTTTTCCTTTGGGGTCAGTGCTGTTAGGCTTTGAGCAATGGTATGGCTGGGTGTTTGGTCATCGGTCCCTACGTTGGGCACATTGCCCAGCCCAACTTGTTCGGCGGTTACCCCATGGGGATTCTGTTTGTTGTCGGTATGCGCCTTCAATTCGGCGGCACTGGCATAAGCCAGGGATTCACTGATCTCGGCGGTCACATTCTGGGCCTCTCCCACAAAGATCATGATGCTGTACTCCAGCTCCAGAATGCGGCTGTCCTTGCTCGGTATATAGTCCGCTGTGCCTTCCGGCTCATTGCCCAGGGCATATAGGATTTCGGATCCTTCATCGTCTGGGTCCTCGGCCCAGATGCCAACTTCCGTGATCCGGAAGCCGGCTGTAATCTCGCTGTTGGAAAAAGAGCTGGTCAGCGTGATGTACTGGCTCCCAGTCGTCATCTTTGTCAGCAGCATCGAAATAAGAGGGTTGGATAGGGCCGTGGCGCTTTTGACATTCTGGGCCACGCCATTGCCCAACTGAATCCGAGTAAATTTTAATGCTTCTCCATCCAGGGCCCGCAGCAGTAGCACATGCCCCTTACTTGTCAGATTTGGTGTCATGGTGCCTCCTCCACGTACAAGATTTTGTCATGCTCATCGGTAAGCACTGCGCCTGTATCGCTCGTGAATGCCGTCATCTCATCGTCCAACGCAAATACGGTCATGGACTGCTTGATGGATAGACGGACGGCGGACCCTACAAACAGCTTAGATGCCGCTTGAGTAAGCAGGATTGTGGGTGCAATCACAAGGTTGGCGGGGATGCGCTGCCGCAGATCGTCCAAAATCCACGGATAGTCAGCCGCCACAGGCAGACTCACCCGAAGCGTGTACCCGCTGATAGTCGGCAAGGGGTTGTCGCCCCCGCAGATAGATGCGAGCCACTTGGCCAGCCAGCGGTAGGTGTATGGCAATTCTGTATCCCACATAGCCCGTATTCTGGCTCGGCGTTCCTCCAAAGCGCTGTTCTCGGCCTCGGAAATTCCTAAAATAGCCTCCCAGCGGCAGCACCCATATTCCGACAGGGATTCTAGGAAAAAATCGTCTGGAGCAGCCCTCACGGCTTGTAGCGCCCGGTCAACTTCAGGTTGCTCTGCATCTGCTATCTGGCCGAACTCCAAAAGTCCTTGCAGATATCGCGGCCAATATTCCCTAAGTTCCATTCGTGATCACCCCCAGGGCAGGGATTTTGTTGGATTCCAGGGATAAATTCGTAGCGCTTCCGTTGATTTTGGTGTTTATGATGTCAACCACCCCGGGGACGCCCAGGATCCTGGTTTCAATCTGGCTGATGCGTATAATCAGCGTGTCGGTATCAGCCCAGGCGCGGGACAATTCGGCAAAATAGTTTTGGATTGCCGTCTTCGCCGCCGCCTGGACCCCAGCCCACGTGCCGCCAGATCCGAAGGTCAGGCTGAAAGAAACGTTGATTGTGCTGCTGGTCACGCCCTCCACCGTGACAGTGTGGCCAATGGGCGCAAGCCCTAGGCCGGCCCCCTGGGTCCCAACAGGATCAATCGCCTCCTGGACGCGTTGGATCAGATCCGCCGAAGGTGCACCCCATTCGCTGTTGATGATAAGCACTTTCACGGTCCCGCCGCCATTCCAGGCAGGGATTACCTTTGTAGCTCCTACGCCCGGAAGCAGCTCCACCTTATTTTTGTAGTCGGCGATATTCCCGCCAAAAGCCTGGGATTCCAGGGATCCAAAATAGCGGGCCCGGAGGGCATCATCGCTTTCTTCGTCTTCACCGGGGATCAGGATATCTTCCATCCGGGCGGCGGCCAAATCCGGCACGTAGTCAATCGGATACAAGGTTCCGACGTACTCGTTTCCAACCGACCCGGCAGTCTCTGCGGTCAGCTGATATTGCCCAGGCGCAATTTCGGCGGTGATGGCAAAGTTGATATCTCCTCCGGAAAATCTGGTTCCCAGCGCCACATTGCAGCCGGTTCCGTCTGCCACTTCAAAATAGCCCTTCCGGATAGCGTAGGTTGCGGCTGCTCGCAGCACACCCCGTTCTCGGCACTTCTTTGTTAGGTCTTCACCGGTGGCAGTGTCTGGGAATGCCCGATCTACCAAGTAGGCCAGCTCAATGTACATGATGGCCAGCTCGGCAGCCGCCGGCGCAATGGCGTCATAGATGATGGATCCTTCCCGCTTATCCACAGAGGATGTCACCCTGGCCAGACAGCGTTCCATGATGGCTTCAAAGGTCATTTCCTCATACATTTCGCGCTACAGTCCTTTCTAACGGGATTTCCCCGAAAATCGTTTCTGCCGTGAATTGGATGGATATGGTACGCTTGTCCGGTTGGCTGACGCTAAAATCCGTGATTTTAGTAATCCGGCTATCTGCCAACAATGCCTCCTGCACAATGCGCCGTGCCTCGCTGGCCAGCGTCTGGGCACTCCTCCCGAAAGTTTCATTCAGCTCAATCCCATAATCCCACGAATAGATCAGGTAGGTAAATCTCTCGGTCAGTAAGATTTTAAGGATTGCTTGCCGCATAGCCTCTGTTCCGTCCACATATCCAGTACAGCGGCCCGCCTCCAGGTCCATTTTGTAAGTCCGGGTTACCTGGCTGGCAGCAGATGCAACATCCACGGTGGGGTTAAGCGTACCGGCGCTCTGCCCAGGAATTAAAGCCATAAATATCACACCTTTCCCAAAACCAGGAACGACTGGCCGCCATGATTTCGCAGCAACGCCAGCTTGTCGCCGACGGCCAACGGATCTCCGTCCTTTTCTTTCAGCACCACAAGGGCGCTGGCGGGCAAGTCGAACCGGTTGTCCACCCGGACAACAAGGGGCGAAACAGCCGTTACCTGGGCAAACAAAAAGGCCGCCGGAACTGCCGCATTTTGCGACTGTTCCGCAATCTTCTTCATTGTATCTAAAATGGACATATCACACCGCCTTCAACTTCAGCGTCATAGCCCCTTTGATCAGATCGGCGCTGTGTTCCTCCACGATGTAGCAGGCGTTCACACCGATTTTCTCAATGCCGATATACAACGCGCGGCCAGCCCGGACAGACAAGTCCAGCAAAGCCTTGACCTCAAAGGACTTCTTGGGACGGTTGTACAACTCCAGCATTTGGCTGCCATGTTCCTTGATTTGCGCTTCGTTCATGCCATCTTGCACAGTCTCATAGTCCTGCAACACACCCCAAAGAGTCATGTTGTCGGAATCCTGGAAGATGTAAACGTCCCGTTTCCCAGTTGTCTTGTTGTCCCGGACCAGCTTGATCTTGTTATAGGTCTCGGAATCAACTTCGGATTCGTAGGTGTAGCCGGTGGCCATGCTCCGGTCGCCAACAAACAGCTCCAGCTTGGATTTCGCCACATCGGTAATCCGCAGGGACCCAAAGTCATCCCACAGGACATACATCTTGCCGACATGGACCAGGGTATGGTCCAGGGCCGTCAGGACAATATCAAATAAAGTCTGCCCATCCTCTACCATGGACGGGATGGCGTAGCCGGTATTTTCTAAGGCGCCGCAGTTTAGGTCAAAATCTGCTGCAATCTGCGTCAAGATTTCATCCGCCCGCTTATTGGCGAATACATAGGTCTCCTTGTTCTTCTTCAGGTACCAGGTTTGATCGTAGGCGGTCACGGTGACCTGGCCCTTTTCGTTTTGACTGACCTTGACCACATAGCCATAAAACAGACCGTTTTTGTCATCCTTCAGGGCCAGGATTCCACCATGGGCCCACGCAACATTGCTGTCGGCCAGGGTGGTCAACTCCAAGGATGCTGGTGTTCCCGCCCTCTTCGTGGCCCATTTTGCGCCGGTGCACAGGGATGTGATATCAAATGCATCGCCGGTACGGTTATTTTGGTACAAAATTGATATGCTCATGGAATCGTAAACACCTGCCCCGGGTAGATCAGATTGGGATTCCCTCCAATAATTGCCTTGTTTGCACTGTAGATCTTAGGCCATTCACCGCCCTTTCCGTAAAATCGTTTTGCGATATACCACAGGCAGTCGCCCTTGACTACGGTGTAGGTTTTTGGCATCCCGTTCGGTTGCCCCGCCCGGCTTGGGTCTTTCGCGGTCGGCTTCTTCTCCTGCAGCACAATGCGCCGCGGGGAGTAGTCCTTCCACTCGGACAACTTGATGGAGTAGTACAGATCCCCCAGCTCCCCGGATCGCTCTTCGTAGTCAAAAGATTCGATGCCCATCCGGACGTTGATGTCCAGGTCTGTACCGGTAATCAGCAGCCGCACCGGTTGCAAAGCATCCCGCGCCGTCTGGATAGCCCGGATAAGCTCCAGCGGGGGCGTTATGACCCCAGGGGCATATGGGGCGCTGTGGGCCGGGCAAAAGCTGTCCCACGATACAGTCCGCAGTCGCTTCTGCCGCAGGATCAGGACTTCTCCTAGGCCCAGGACGGTATCAGTATCATTGTCCCCGGCGGAGGTTACCTTCAACTTTGATGGCAGGACCGGGATGATAATTTCCTTTCCTGCCGCAATCAAAGCCATTGCATAGCCCATTATGCATACACCCCCTCTGCAGCCGCCACGAATTCATCTTCCAGCTCCCGTTCTATCCGGCGGGCAAGCTCTTCGTAGTCCACCCGATCGCTCACCTGGGCATCAATGGCCACCGTAGGCGTCAAGGTTACAAAGTTCTGGACGTAGCGCATTTCGGCCACATCCCGAAGGAATTTCAGGTCTTCTTCGGCGATGTTTACGTCTTCTTCGATTTCTCCCACGGACCCTACGTGATCTACGTTGTCAACTTCACCGCTACCCGGCGCCGCATCCTCCAGGTAGGACTCCCAATCCTTTTCGCCTTCGGCTCCCGCTGCAGCTGCCTCCGCTTTTGCGGCAGCAATCTCCGCTTCTCTCTGGGCCTGTGCCGCCGATGTTTCTGCCTTCAACGCTCCCAGCACAGCATCCCGGTTCTTGTCGTAGGCGTCAACCCGTTCCTGCAGGTCGGATACCAGTTTGGCCCGGGATTGCTTTTCCGCTTCGTTTTTCAGCTGCTCGGTTGTTCCAAAGGTCACCTGGTCAATTAGGCTGATATGGACGCCGGGGATTTTGTTGAGCAGGTTGATAAAATCATTGATAATCCCGATGGCGCCGTTCACTAAATTTTGCAGGATTGTCAGCATTCCGGCTTTCATATCGCCGGTGAAGTCCAGAATCTTCACGCTCGCCTTCAGCAGGGCCAGGACAATTTTGTCCCACTGTTCCTGCCACCAAAAATAGCAGGTTACCATTGCAATTTTGATCCAGTCCACGCCGATCTGGATCCAGTTCGTGAGTGTCAGCCACGCAACCTTCACGCCCCCAATGGATTGGATCAACTTATAAAAAATGGCGATTAAAACCCCAACGGCTAAGGCAATCCAAAATATCGGATTATGCAGCAATGTTGTGAAGAAAGCCTTAGCCGCGCCATCGGCAATCCACGTGGCGACCGCATAAAACAGCACTGCACCTGCCAGCCCCCAGAACACAGGCTCTATTTTGGACCAGTTGTCGTAAATCCATTGGGCACCCTCTCCGATTGTGGTTATGATTGGGTCAAGTGTTTCAATGGCTATATTTTTTGCCAATTCCCATACTTGCGCAAACGTCATCGGCATGCTTTCAAATTTGGCGTTGATTTCGTCTGCCGATGCCAGCATGGCATTTTTCACAATCGTTGATGTGATTTTTCCTTCGGACGCCATCTCTCGGATTTTGCCAATTGGCACATCCAAATAGTCTGCAATTGTTTGAATGATCGTTGGCGCCTGCTCGAAGATGCTATTCAGTTCTTCACCTCGGAGGACACCGGAACCCATGGCCTGTGTTAGCTGTAGCATGGCCGCATCAATGCCGGCTGCCTCAGTCCCAGAAATCGTAAACTGTTTGTTGACAAGCTCGGCGAAGTCAATCAATTCCTGATTGCTGGAGAAAGCGTCCTTCGCTGTAATACCCATTTTTGCAACAGCGTCAGCTGTAGACAAATAGGAAGCCCGGGAGCGGTTGGCGGACTTCATGATCATGTCCTGCAGCTCTTCCGTTGTTTGCAGGCCATCGTTCATCAAGTCTAGCCGGGCACGGGTGGCCACCAAGCCGTCAGACAGGCTCAAAATCTGGCCTCCGTACATTTTGGCGTAGCGCACAACCGCAAGGTTCCGGACTATATCAGCTAGTTTCTGAAATTCGGACTTTGTTTTTTTAGCCTTATTTGCAGCCTCTTCCTGCCGCTGGTTCATTTTTTCCAGGGCATCAGCGACGCGATTGACGGCCCCGACAACCGCATCGTAGTTTTGACCATCGCCCACCTTGTCTGTTAGGACATCGGTGGCATCCAAAGTTTGGTTCAGGCGTTCCGATGCGTTGATCATAGCGTTGATCTTAGACGTCATTCGATCCTGGATTGCAAATTGTGTAGATACGTCCGCCATGCCATCACCTGCCCTTCTTGCCCCTTGGTCGCCTTGCCTTAGCTGCCTCCTCTTTTTCCTTCTTGATCTGGAGATCTATAGAAGCGTAAATAAAGGCCCTCTCCCGCCGAGGGCGCGCCAGAAGGACTCCTGGTAAAATTTTCAGCCGGTGGAGGGCGTAGTGCGCGTAGACCGATTCACCATCGGCCTGCGCATCATCCCCGCCCCCCGTGATTAGTTTTTTGCTTCTTCCCTCAGATCGTTGATATCGTCAGAAAAGCCGTTGATCTCCTGGATAGCCAGGAGCAGATCCGTGTACTGTCCAGGGTTCAGAACGCGGTTGATTAGGTCTTCCGCGCCGCGAACTCCGTATTTCTCCTGCAGGGCGGCGTCCTTGAAGTTGGGTTCCACGCAGCAGGCGGCAACCAGGCGGCTGTTGTACAGGTCAGTGTCAGTCTCCGTCCGCCTTTGCCGGGTGCGCTTGTCGACGTCGGTCTTTTGGCAACTCCGCCGGATAGCCTTGTTTTCACCCTCGGTGATCGACTGGATCACAAAGGGAAACGGGAAAGGCGCAATCTGGATCTCAGCCCTCTCAGCACGAATGTCGGATTCCATCAGAAAATCTTGCAGTTTACCCATGTCAAAGTTCCTCCATTGTTAGATTTTGTTGAATGCTTCCAGGATGTCAAAATCCTCGAAGGTGAAATCGGCGTCCTCCTCCAAGGGGTCGTCGCTGTCGCCGTCCAGCTTGGTCAGGACAACGGAATCCAAATTGCAGCCCATCAGCAAAATCGACTGCTTCCCGGCGGAAGATGCGGGATCATCGTTTTCAACTACCAGGTCGAAATAAACGTCCACGCCGGTGTCCTTCCACTCCTTCAGCATCTGGCGGAGCAGTGGCGTCAGGTAGTACAAGGTCATGGACCCGGTTCCGTTTGCGCCTGTAGTCTTGTGGCCGGTCATTCGCTTCCCAATGGCCTTTACCTCCGACTTGGATTTTTCCACGGAGGCTTCCACGGACTTCGCAAAGAAAAGTTCCTCGTTATTGCCGTTAATTTTGGCGTAGGCCCGTCCTTCCCGACCGGAAATGGTATCCGGTGCGTTCAAAGTCTTCATCTCGGTTCACCCTTTCCTCAGTTGACCGTTACGGTCATATACAGCTTTTCCATGCTATCGTTGGGCTGCAAGGCGCAGGCCACGGACACATCGCGCTTCCCGGTCCCTTGTTGCACAGTGATATCCTCGGACCGGAAGTTGCTGATTGCGTCCAACGCCTGATACTGCATGCCCAAGGACACCAAGTCAGCCTTAAAAAGCTGCCGTCCGGTGTCGCTGTTGGTCATTAGGCCAATGTAGGACGCGCCGAAGATCCGGGCTACATCGTTAGCCCAACCATCCATCACCCGAACTACCCGGTTAGACGCCCAATCTTCGGATACGCCAGCCCCGAAGGCGGTCAAGCTGTTGATGTCCATCAAGACCCGCGCTGCACCGTAATCGCCGTAAAAGACAAACTCTCCGGCCTGCACCGCAGCCTCAAGCTGGGAGCGGGTGTATTTGATATCCACGTCCACAGCGCCGTCATAGGCGGTATTGGTCAAACTCTCGTTGATTTCTGCGCCGGCTGTCGCGCCGGTCACCCAGGCCACAGCCTTGTCGCCGGTGACAGTGGTCCCATCCGCCAGCACCACGCCGTTCTTCACGTTGATCAGACCCATGTGGTTTCCGCTGCACTGGTGCAGGACCCCGGAAATTTTCTTCCCTTCATCGTCCCGCAGGCGCTTCACATAGGCCGCATACAGCGCCTTGACGGTTTCGTCCGTGCCAGGATAGCCAATCGCCTGGAAGGTCTCCACCTCGAAGGCCCCCAGCGCTGCCACGTGGGCTGCCCCATTGACCGTCCCGTTTGTGCCGCCGGTCAGCGCCGTTTCGACTGCTGCAGCCAGGGTAGCGGCTGCTCCGAAGGAGATATAGTCATTTGCCTTCAGGTCTGCGGCTCCGGCAGACTTGGCCACTGTCTGCGTGTCCACAACTGCGCCGTCCAGATACGTCACAACGTCCACGTTGGCGGTATCGTCCGCATTGGCCAGGATGGCAACGCTTAGGTCGTTGCCCCGGGTCCCACCCCAGGTCGCTGTGACAGTCATGCCGCCTACAGACACACTGGCCTTCTGACCGCCAGAGTTGACCCGGTAGACTAACAGCGTCTTGGCTCGCTTCAGGGCCTCTCTGATCAAAAGCAGCTCTGCGGCCATGGGATCATACCCCAGTACTTTCATGGCCACCTGATTGAACTCTGCGGCTTCCAGGGCAAATGCCTGGTTCTCGGGCCCCCAGTCCAGCTCCAGGGGCAACGCTGCAATGCCCCGCGCTCCCACTTTGGGCACGCTTCCCAGCGCAACGAAGTTGATGTATGCGCCAGGGAGGATTTTATTTTGTATGGTAAAGATTCCTCCACCAGTAGGCATAGTTTACACTCTCCTGTTCAAAAATTCCTGAACCAGACCGGAAGCCTGATCTTTTGTGTATACTGCGCCGTCCTGCAGCACAGCCGCCACAGCGTCCCGGGGAAGCCCCAGCGTTTTGCTGTTCATCAGCTGCTCTTTCGTGAAAGTTGGCGCAGTGCCTCCATTTGCTTGCTTTTCTTGCATCATGTATAAACCTCGCTTTGCTCCAAATTTTCCATAGGCGGCCCATCTTCGGGCGCCAGGACGGCGTGGAAGTTGGCGTCAAACAAGAATTGATAGACACGGGCGTTTTCATCTGGCCGGGCTTTTTGGCCTGTCAGATGGACCACCCGTGTCTTTTCTGCATCTTCTCGTACCATCAAGGCGTCAAAGTTATCGTACATTGCCTCGGCCCAGGCCTGGAAGGCCATGACGTCCTTGGACCGCAGAAAATAAAGGACCTCGAACTGTATCGTTCGCGTCCTTCTTCGGTCCAGACGCTTTTCCTGCCCGGATTCTATGATGCCGACAAAGAATTGCCCATCAGCATCCTGTGGTATTTCTCCGGTGTATACCAAGCGGCCCGGCCAAATCCCTGCGAGCTTCTGGGCAATAGCCGAAAGAAAGTTGGCCAGCGTCACGCCAGATCACCGTCCTTCACCCGGATTTCCTGGTGCGTGGCATATACCGCCGGCCGACCAACCACCGCGAAATGCAGGATTTGCTGGCTGCTCGGATTATCCCGGCCAAACCGCCGCAGGGATACGCTGTCCCCAGGCAGTACCTGCAGCTCCGGGGCAGCGAAGATTGCGGCGTCATAATCCACGTTGTTCTGCGCCTTGGTCTGGCCGCTTCCGTCCCCGCTGGAGCGGGATAATCCACAGATGATCCCTTGGTATACTGCGGAAGCAGCGACTTTTGTAATGCCGTCTGCGCCGGTCTGGGGGGCTGTTCGATAGATTGAGGCGGTGTCTTCGTAGGTCATTTCGATTGCCATACGCTCCGCGCTTGGATTCCCAAACATACCGCTACCACCTCAGCTTTCGGTATCCGTTCAGGGCAGTACGCCACCCGAAAAAGTCATCCGCTTGGCTGCCCAGATTAAAGGTCTGCGCAGATCCGGAGGCGCCAGAGGGGGTGGCAAAGCTTGTTTGCACATCCCCCCGCCGCACAGAGGATACCGGCCCGGTGGCGGCCTGGGTAGACCCTAGACCGGCGGACTTGTAATAGCTAACACACATGACAACCAGGACCCTTTCCAACTTGGCCGGCAGGGCATCCTGATTGATATACGACAGGACCATATTTTCCACCGTCTCAGCAACGAATTGGATGATATGGTCCTGGCTGTCTCCTGTGATGCCCAGGAGTGCTTTGATTTTCGAAATGCGGTCGTCCTGGCCTATCAGGATTTGGAGGATAGCAGCGCGGTCCAAATCTGTCAGGCCGGACAAGGTGGACAGTGCCTGATCAATCATGCCCATTCCACCCTTACGCAGTCACAGTTTCGGTCAAGTGGAAAATCAGATCAGGGGTCAGCGCCTTGGTCCCGTAGTCGAAGAACATAGACACGCCATAATCGTTGGACAGGGGAATCTTCTCAGGCTCCCTGTAGGGGTAGATTACAGCCGGCTGCGCCACGGCGCCTTCGACCATGATGATTGCGTGGGTTGTGGTCGTGTCGGTCTTGCCTTCGGTTTGGCTGGCCTGGCTGGACACGGGGAGGTTGATAGAAGAGTAGACCCGGACGCCGTGGAAGATGGAAAAATCCTCCGTCGCCGTGTCCACGCTGGCGTTGTTGACGCCCTTATCCAGGAAGGACCGGAGTTTCCCGTAATATGCAGGGGAGAGTACCAGGCGAATCAGGTGTCTGGGCACGCCCCGCACGTAGTCGTTCTTTACGGTCTCCAGCTTCTGGATCATCGCTTCCACGACCTCTTCGATGGCGGTTGCGCTGGTAGTAAATGCCGCACCTTCTTCCACAGCCTTGGCGAAAAAGGCGGAATCCAACTCTGCCGCCACAGTGTCGACATGGTTGTCAGCACGCCGGGCCATGATGTTCCCGACGCCGAAGGTGTCCAGGTCGAACTTTGCAGCCTCTTCCACGATTTCGCGGTGGATGCTCAGGTTTACAGTGGTCGGGGGGATGGCCAGCGCGGTGCCCTTGCCGGCAGCTCTGGCGGTCCCGTAGTCTTGCGCGGCGCTGTTTTTGAATCGCCGGTATTCTACCGACCCGTGGGCCGGGTTGCCGGTGTAGGACTGGGATTTTAGGCCGGAGGACAGGGTGTCCTTCTGGATATTCTGAATCACCAATCCGGATACCTCGGACAGTTCCACCTTGGTGGATCCGGACTGGATCAGGCTGATTGCTTTTGTTCTTGCCATGTAAAATCATCCTTTCTGCGTTGTTTTTTAAATTACGACAGGGCCGTCAACCCTTGGCGCTGGGTCCTGCCGCTGGGTTGCATCGGCGGGCGTTGCACCCTTGATGTCCGGCTTGGCCGCCTCTTTGTTCTTAAAAAGGTAGGGCTTGGATTCCCGGAAGGGCTTCAGTAGACCTTCCAGATCGGACTTCAGCGCACCGGAGGCGTCCACTTCTACCTTGTCCATGTCCAAGAGGGAAATAATATCATTTGGGTCATGCGCCTGATCCGCTAAGGCCATGCGGAGGGCAGTGTTTTTCTGAATTTTGGAAATCTCTGCCTGGTGGCTTCCCTGGAGATTATCCAGTGTGGCCTTGGCTGCTGCGACATCATCCGCGATCTTTGTGGGATCTCCGGATCCGCCAATGGCCTTCAGGGCTTCAGCAGCCTTCTTCAAGGCATTTTCAGCGCTGGCCTTCCCGCTGTTTGCGCCGTTGTACTTGTCGGCGGGGACGTAAGATCCATCGTTCCCGACAACCAGATCCATGTCTTTCCCATCCTTGCCTTTGCCCTTCAGGGCTGCTTCCACCTGCCCGGCCAGTTCGGCCCCCAGGGCTGTTTTGACGCATTCTGTAATCATAGCCTTCCTTTCTCCGCTGTGTTTATCGTGGCTTCCACACGCTTTGCGGTCCCGCCTGGTCGCCGGACGGGTGCGGCAGATTTGCATGAAAAAAGCGCCCCTGCCGAAGCAAGAACGCTTTGATCAACTTATGATTTCGGATCGGGGCACATCAATGGTTTCCCAGTCCTGCGGCGATGTGCCAACATCCACAAGGAATCGTTCTCCGCCGCCAAGCACCTCTACGACGGTGCCTTCCCGCCCGTCCCGGAGGCGGACGGTATCATATTGCTTAATCATCTGTTGCCTCCTTAATATAGGCGCTCACCATGCGCGGCCTCCCATCTTCTTCAATCCAGGACACCACAACATTGGTCGGTTTTCCCGTTTTCCCGTATAAGACCATTTTTTGCTCGTAAGTCATACCATAGCCGCGATTTCCCACAGCCCTAATCGGGTATAAACCCGCCCTACGCAGGATTTCGGCCTGTAATCCTTTCCAGTTGTCTTTATTATAGCCAAGGCGGTCCGCAAATGCAACTCCCTTTGCATATCCTCTCGGATTGTCCGGGTTGAACAGATATTTTAAAAATTTATCCTGTTCTGCGCAGGCATTTTCCGCCCCAGGAAGTTTCAGGGAAGGGTCCGATGCCAACCGGCTGCGGCGCTTGTAGTCCAGCTTATACATCCGGTACAAATCTGGATCGCCGTATTTGATGTCCTGGAATTTTGCCGGGCTTGAAGGCGCGTCCTTTCCAAGAAGCTCCTTGTATTCTTCCCAGGTCTTCCGGTCAGCCGTTGCATGATAGGCCTTTTTGCGTTCCATTTCTACGTAGCCTGAGCCGTGCTCTTCAACCTGCAGTTGGTACCACTCCTCATAGGTCATGTTTTTCGGCATGGGCTTGCCAGAGTTGTACCAGTCCATGGCGTCATTGGGGTCATATTCCACGGTGGTACATCGGTCATTTGGATGCATGGGCGGGTAGTTTACGCCTGCTTGGGCATCTTCCACTCTGAAATGTTTGCCATCCAGTGCTCCGCATACTGCGCAGGTCCTGGCGTCCAGCGTGGCGACATATTCATATTCCTCTATGCCGGCTGCCTCGTAGGCCGCTTTATCCGCCTCTCCGTGGAAGTGGGAAGTTTCGGTGCGGATCAGGCGTTCAGCCGCTTTGTAGGACTGCCCCATCTTGGCCGACAGCTCCTTGGACATGGCCGCGATGCTTTTCCCCTGCATGACGCCCTGGGTGATTGTCTCCCGGAAATGGAACAGCAACGCCTGCTTGTTTTGCCATAGTCGATCCGAAAACATAGCCCCGGACCATGGGTAGGTTAAGACTTTTTCTACCATATCCTCGCTGATTCTCGCAATTTCGTTGACGAATCCCGCCCTGGACTGCAAATCATAGATCTTTTTGTAATACCCCTCTCGGAAGGCTTCCCCAAACTCCGCCTTCATTTGCGCTACGCCCTGCTCAAACAGCTCGTTTAGCTTCATGTCGATCTGGCCTAGCAGCGCCTCCAGCCTGGACAGCTGACTGTTTGTGGACAAGGCGTCAAGCTGTGCTGTCAGCATAGCTTTTATGTGCGGGTCCTGTTCTTGTGCAATTTTAGCCATGTACTCCGCCAGGTCCGCTTTCCACTCCCGGTATTCGCCCTGTGTTAACAGCTTAACGGCTTGCTCATAGGTCAGCCCGTATTTTCCGGCGTATTTGGCGTAAAAGTCATTGATTTGTAGCCGAATCTCCTTGGCCGCAATCTCATATTCCCTGAACATCTTGCCTGTTAGGTCCACACCGCGCAAATACGCTTCGTTTTCCCTTTCCAGGGCTCTCTCTGTCCAGTATTCCTTATTGCCCATCACGCTGGCCACCGGCCTTTCTGGCGGCATTCATAGGGCCGCCCTGCGGCTCCTGCAGCATGCCAGCTGCCCCCAAGGGATCATCAAATAGGCCTTCGCCGAAAGCCTCCATCTCTTCCTGCTTCTCGGCCTTGAGCTGCGCCAGCTCCTCGTCCACATCCTTGACCCAAGGGTGGTTCTGGAGATTGGTCCGCCGGGAGATTAATCCATCGCTGGCCCGCACGTTGCTGATTACATCTGTCTCGTTGACCGGGAGGTCCATGTTGAAAACAATATCAAAGCTATCTCCCGTGAAATCTCCTTTGCCAGTGGCCTGAAAGTAGACGTCCAAGAACAGCTTCAGCCGGCGGAACGTGTCCTGCAGCTCGTCCCCCAGGGATGCGCAGTCAGTATCCAGGTCCATGTACCGGAAGTTGATGGCCGTCCCGCTGGCATTGCCCAGATCTGGATCTTTGGTGTCCACCGCCGCCGCATAGTCGTAGATATCCCGGCGCTCGTTGTCCAGGAAGGCCATGACGGCGTCGATATTCAAGTCCGCCTGGAGCTTGTCCACGCCGCCATCGCCGTCTACCTTGATGGCCATATTCTCCTTCAGTTCCCGGAGAAATTCGGCCAGGTCCGCTCCGCCATAGTTCTTCAGGACATAGATAAACTTGGCTACATCCCGCAGGACATCGGCAGTAACGCTATTTTGCCAATTGATGTCATCAATCAAATCCTTGACAAAATAGCACAGGGGAAGCTCTTCTTCGTTGTATTTCAACCAAACAATTGGGGCTTCATCCCAATTGTACGCCTTGTCCCCAACGGTGAAATGGGGCTCCGTCCAATCGTTGGCCTCGTTGCCGTGATCTTTATCCACTTGGAACTCCCCAGCACCAGACCCGGCGAAGGCGTCCATTTTAAAGTATCGGACGCCACCCGGCCACCAGAATTCGGCGTGGGTGATTGTGTGTTTCCGGGTTCCCACATAGACGGTCTGATCATAGAAACGGATGAATGCATCTAGCTTTGTATGTTCTGAATCCTTCCACAGGGGCACCACTTCGCTTGACGGAATGCGCATGAACGCCAGTTTGCCATTCTCATCAAAGTAGGGCTGAAGCCATGCAATGCCGGATTTCACAGCCCCCTTTCCCAGGGATTTGATCTTCCGCCGGAAGGTCTGATCGAATACATCGTTCAGGGCCTCTCCGTACGCCCCATTCTTTGCGTCTACCGTCCAAGGTTTGGACAGAAGATAATTTGCCTTCTGATCTACCAGGCGCTTTAGGATGGGCCGCTCAATCTTCGTGTTCGACCGGCTGGCCACGTCCACAGTCTTGCCCCGGACAGAGGACCGGTTCCGGTAGTACCGCTCCGCCTCAAGGATTAGTTTAAACTGCTCCGATGCCTTGAACTCCCGGACCTCCTCGCTGACAATCTGGGCTAAGGTCATTGTGTGTTTTTCGGGGTCCTGCAGGATCATATTGATCCGGTCCATAGCGGATAGTTCCATTGGTGTCACCTCAAAACTTGGATAGATGATCCACGCCGGGGCCGCTCTATGCCATACCGCAGGGCTGCCATAGCATCATCCATAAATTCAACTGGCTCATCAATATACAGGCCTGTCGTGGCATCCTTTTTCCACTTCCACTGCTGGATCTCCTTCAGCGTGTTCACGCAGGATGGATGGATGTGTATCTTCCGGCCCTTCAAGAAGTCGATCTGGGCTTTCACGCTCCCAGGCTCTTTTTTTACTGGCCGAGCTCGGAAGCCGGCCTTCTGCCACATCTTGATCCGGTCCGGCTCGGCAGAATCGCAGAACATTTCCACGCGGGGGGCGATGTGGGCTTTTCGGGCCAGGGTGATGATCTCTTCCGTATCCTTTTCGAAGACATAGATTTCGGACGTAACGTAGATCTCCCCGTCCTTCCAACCGATCCCCAGGATCGCGTCAGCATGATTAAAGCCAAAGTCCTGGCCATAATAGAAGCCGTCAAAGCGGTCTTGGCTTGTGGGGAAATCGTGGACTTCAAAGTTCGTCAGGATCAGCCCGCCTAGCTCCCCCCATTCGCCCAGACCGTAAACCTGGTATCCTTCCGGGTCTTCCAGTTTCCGGCGCTCCATGCGCCGGGCGTAGGCGGGATCAATGAACCGGTTGGTTCGATAGGTGGAATGGTGCGTCAGGACATCGGGGTCGGCCTTGTCGAAGTATCGGGCCTTGATCCAATGCGTTGCGCTGACCGGGTTGAAGGTCATGGTGATCTGGTAGAACAGGTTGGGGTTGTCCAGGTGGCCACGAAGGCGGTCATCCAGAATATCCACATCTTCTGGCAGCAGTTCTGTAGCTTCTTCGCACCAGATCCATGTCAGTTTCCCGTTTTTGAAGGTGATAGACTTGACCTTCTCCCGCTGTCGCTGATCCTTCACCCCTCGGAAGATGATTCGGTTGCCTGTGGCTTTGCACTCCAGAGCCAAGGGATTCAGATTGATTTTCCAGAAGCGCCCGGCGTACGGCCCAAACATGCGGTAAATTGCCGCCTGCAACTCCGCGAAAGTGCTGTCCCGATTGGTTTCTTCGACTTTTCGGACCACCAGGAGGTTCGCGCCGGCGTAAATCGGGTCGGACAGCTTTGCAATATAATCTTGGGCAATATTAACAGATTTTCCGGATCCGGCAGAACCCTTAAGAATGCGGTATCGTCCCCGCCATTCATTCACCTGGCGGAAGACCGGGTTGAACCGGGCCGCAGCCCTAAACTCCATCGTTTTCGCCATAGTCATAGTTGATCACCACCGTCAGCGGGACGTTGTTGTCCGGATCATCCCTGAACATGCCTAAATGTTTGCCGCACAGTTCCAGAGCCTTCAGCTTGTCGGCCATCCTGACCTCTCGTTCCACGCCCATCCCAGCCTCTGTCGGGATCTGCTTGACGCGGATTGCGGCTATGGCGGCACGGTCTTCTTCTGTTGCCGCATTCCGGACGCTTCCATTTTCAGGGTCGATCAGGTCTGTCGGGTTCACGAAGGCGATTCGGCCCAGTTCCCGGAGGACTCGGTCGGCATTGATGCCGGTCCGTCTTGATCGTTCTGCCATAGCCTTGTCGATGCGCGCGCGAACCTCAGGTATTTTCATCAGTTCATGCCCAATGCTATAAGCCGTCTTCGGGGAATACCCCGCCCTGATTGCCGCTTGCGTTGCATTCAGATCAATCAGATATTCATCCACGAATCTTTCTCGCTTTTTGACCAATGCGCTCACCTCCGCTGAAAAAAACGGTAAAAGAAATACCCCGCCGGCAACCCGGCAGGGTTTGGAGCGGTGGCCACCGCCATTGCTCCGATGGTCCTATAGTATCATACAAAGGTACTGTCAATCCATATCAAAGACTATCAAAAACTATCAATTACTATCAAATCTGAGGCGGATCCAGGCGACTTGCTATACTTTGCAGAGCTCTCCCGTGGATCCGGAAGATTGACAGGATGTATTTATCATCATCATCGCCGTAGATAGCCATGGCCACATCCTTCCAGGGCGTCATGCGGCAGCTATCCCCGCTTATGTAGCGCAGCCGTAAGCATTCCCGTTCCAGCGGATCCTCCACATGGTCTATGGCGGCCTCAATGGCCGCCATTTCCCGTTTCGCCGCCTCAATCTGGGGCGCAACTCTCTCCTCATATTCCATGCGCCGGAGGATCGCCCTTTCCATTCGGTCCCCGTTCCCACCGGTGGACTTTGCGCCGGAGCTCTCCCGCATTGCCGGTAGCTGCTCCTCATTTCGCAATCTGGCCAGCCGGTCCAACTGATTGTCCACCTCCAGGCGGAGGGCCCGGTAGGATGCCAGGCGCTGCTTGGTGGTCTTGTCCATTGTCATCCTCCTCTTCGCATTTATTTAGCAAATAACTTTCTATTTCCGTATTTTGCTCTTCCATTTTTTGGAATCATGCTGTATCATAGCAACAGAGGTGATTAGCTTGTCAAAAGAGATGCCTGCAGCCCCCGCCACTATCGATATGAGCGTGTACATACGAGACCGGGTTGATGATCAGATTGAGTGGTATGACCGGCATGCAAAGTCTTGCAAAAAAAGATATCTGGCCATACAGATCGCGGAAACTATCCTCGCCGCATTCATACCTCTCTTATCAGGCCATACTTCAATTCCATGTATTCCCTGGATAGTTGGAGTACTCGGTTCTTCAATAGCCATTCTGGGAGGGATATCAAAGCTCCTCAAACTCCATGAAAACTGGATACAGTATCGATCAACGCATGCGCTTCTACTGTACCAAAAGCATCTGTACCTTACCGGCTCCTCTCCATACAGCCTTTCTGAAGACTCTATCGACAACCTATTTGTTAGAAATATTGAGCAAATCATATCCTCGGAAAACAACCAGTGGAAGTCTGTCCAGCAAACTGCACCAAGCAAGCAAAGTGGTAGAGATCAAACCGGTTCGTAAGTCTCCTCAAAGATATCTGGCTTGCAGGGATACTGCTCACCATGAACTCCGGTGATGATCCAGTCTCCCGCGTCTGCTTTCATGTCTCCCTCAAGCGTGTGTATGACGAGTTCCTTATCTGTTTGGAACGCTTCGACAACCGCAGGCTTTTTTCTGAATTTTCTCATAGCAACACCTCTTATTTTAAAACTTGAAAGGACTGATTCACCTTGGCAATTCAGCACATTTTCATCAGCCACGCATGGAAGTACTCGGAAGACTATAATACCGTCGTGCGATGGCTGAACGAGGCTCAGGAAGAGGGAAAACTGGCATGGAGCAATTATTCCGTCCCCGAACACGACCCGCTGATTGATCCTAACACCTCTGTTGGCAAGAAGGAACTCCAGAGGCTTCTGCGAAACCAAATTTCCCCAGCATCCAAGATCATTGTAATTTCCGGAATGTACGTTGCGTACAGTGATTGGATCGACTACGAAATTGACACATCTGTCGATATGTCAAAATATATCATTGGGCTTAGGCCTTGGGGACAGGAACGTGTGCCAGTCAAGGTTCAGGACAACGCCGATGTTATGGTCGGTTGGAATAAAAAATCTCTCGTTGACGCTGTCCTAGGAAAGTAACAACATCATCGCCGCCCCATTCGGGGCGGCTTTTTTATGCCTATGCTGCACACTACTGCAGCCCCAGGGATACTTTTAGGCAGCGGTCCAGTTGCCGGAGTTCCCAGCCGTTGAGTGTGTAAATCTTATTGAGCAATCGGCTCTTGTCCACGGCCATAACCTGGTCGCACAGGACGCGAGAGCAGAGCCGGTCCGGTAAATCCACATCGAACTGCATGGGGTACCGGTAGCGACTGACGTTCGAGGTCAGCGGCGCCACGATCACTGTTGGGGAGTGGATGTTGCCAACATTGTTTTGCACAACGACAACCGGCCTCTCCTTGCGCTCCTCGCTTCCAATCGCGCCGGGGGAGCCCCGGCAGAAATAGATATCGCCGCGCCTTATATGCCTCACCATCTGCTCTCAACCTCCAGTTGCACCGGTGGTATCTCGCGCCCATCGGCCACCATGTAGATCCTACCAGTCTGGCGGACCCGCGCAATTTCCTCTGGCGTAAGCTCCCAGCAGATTTCGATTTCCTGGGAACCGTCGTAAAACTGCATCACCGCTGCAGGCAGGTCCTCGCGACCCGCCTGGCGGAATGTGATGTTGGTGTGCTCAGTCCTCACTGGCCTCATCAGTCTGCACCTCCTCCGACTCAAATCCTTCGCGTCCCTCCTCTGCGGCCAACTCGCTGGGCTGGCCGCAGGCGGAGCACCGGTACACGGCGGCGATTCCCGTCAATATTTCCGCTACTTTTTCCTGGCGACCGTTTGGGCGCTGGCCATTTTCCAAGCCTGTAAATCTCATACATGCGCCTCCTATCTGATGCCCCGGAAGCTCTCCCGAACCGCCTTAGCTCCCTGACCGAATTCAACCACATGATACCGGCCCTGAGGATGTACGTAGATCACCGTGCCGGCCATCTTGCGGGCAGTCTTGCCGCCGTCCACCGAATCCGTAAATGATATAGGCCGTCGTGTGACTCGGTCGCCCACCTTAATCGGCGGACCGGCAACCGGTGGGTCACGCCACAGGTCTGCATCCAGGGATGCATAAATATCGCCTCTTGTGCGCCTCATGTCAAATCCTCCATCGCCAGCTGCTCGTCAGCCGGCATTTTTGTGATGTAAATCTTGGTCCGAGGGTTGCCCTTATCCCAAAAACATCTGCTCCCGTCATGCCCCGTCACAATGCCGTAGTGGTCATCGGCGATGATCCCGACCTCCGTCAGGATGTCGTCAACTGCCTCCAGGAGGTTCGTCAGGTCCGTCCTCCGCCGGGTCGGTAGGAAAAACAAGCAGCGGATGTTCAGGCTGCAGTCTATGGGCCGGGGTGGCTTCGGCGCTAGGAACCGGGCCGCGTCCTTTGCGTACTGCCGGTATTGGGCCGACGGCATGATAAAGGGCCGCCCTGTGGCCTTATTAATCATTATCCGCTGGCTGTTCTTCTTGGTGACGGGGGCCAGCCGGATTACGTACTTGATTTCCGTCATGCTTATCCCTCCAGCCTCTTCAATACGCTCTCCCCCTCCGTCAGGGCGGCTACATACTGCCGCACTGCCGGCGGCAACGCCTCAAATTCCCGGTCGCTCTTCTGGCGGGCGGTGTAGGCCCGCTGGAAATTGGACGCTACCACGGATTGCACCGTATCGGCGTCCATCAGTGCCCACTCCCGCAGTTGGGACGGGCTATGGGCCACTCGCTGCACAGCAGGCGGGAGCTTGGCAAATTCCTCCTCAGAGCCGTAGGCGCTATTGCGCAAGGCTTTGGCCACCAGGTTCCAGGCCTCCATGGCTGTCAGCTCGTCAGGGCGGACAAGCCGCTGGATCTGGGCCGTAACCTCCCCGATGGCCGGAGGATAGGAGTTGGGGCGGACCTTGATCAGCGCATATACGGCCGCGCTGACCAGCTCATACGGCTCTGCCTCGAAGCACTTCTGCCACAGCTCCACAGCCGCCGCTTGGTCTCCGTTTCCGGCCTTGGAGTAAAATCCCGGGTAGGCAGCCCACAGGGTGGCCATGATTTTTGCTGTCTCCGCCTTCGTCATAGCTCGCCCTCCTCCTGCAGCATCCGCAAAAATGGGTTGTTGGTCTGGGGCTGCTCCTGGCGGCCCTGGGCCTGGCTATCGTACTTGCCATCCAGTACTTTGGCCATGTTGGCATCGGCTATTAGCCAGTCAAAATCCGCCGTCCAGTTGCGTTTGTTGGCGCCCCGCAGGAAGGCACTGGCTTCGGCCTTTGCGAATAGGGCCTGGAAATCATCCAGCGTGTATCCGCCCCGTATCCTGGCCCGGATGGCGCTCTTCCTGGCGTCCGACAAGACTTTGCACTTCGGCAGCGATGTACAGGTTGCATTGTACATCGCCTGGATGGCCTTATAGTCAACAGCCGGTGCCGCCGGGCCGTCAGGCCCGCTTTCTTTGGTAGTTTCTTTTTCTTTATCTTCTTCTTTATCTTTATCTATATCTGTGGCGTTACTCTGCGTTACAGGTAACGTTGCTGTAACGTTACCTGTAACATATTCGGTAACACTCGCGTCACGTTTTTTCGCTCTGTGACGTGCTTGCCTTTCCCTGTTACTTGCGTTCATTTTTTCAAGCTTGTCTGTACTCTGGTATTTCCCCCAGGATGGCAGGCTGATAAAGCCGTCCGTCCGGTCTATCATGCCGAATCGCTCGAAGGTGTCCAGGGCCAGACGAATAATTTGCACGGGCCGGGTAAATTGGGTGGCCAGCATCTCCGGTGTGTACGGGATATCATCTGTAAAATAAATCCTGCCGCCATCATTGATTGTACCGGCCAGGCAGATCAACTTGATCCAAATCACAATGATAGCCTCGCCTTTCGGCATAGCCTCGATTTGCTTGATTTTTCGATTATCAAAGATATCCGTGGCTATCTTAATCCATTTAACATCCGCCATGGCACTACCTCCGGGATACGCTGGGGCCCACGTCGGGGCCCCAGATAACGTTTATCATTCATCCGCCTCCGGGTCGTCGGCCTCAAAAAACTCGTCAAAATCGGCAGCGCCTGCGGCCTCAGGGGTGGCCTCACTGCTATCCCTCGGGGGCTCTGCAGCGGACAGCTGCAGGCCGCGCTCCACCATATCTCGAAAGCAGAACTGCGTCCATGTGGCGTACAGATTGGCGAAAAGCCGCTTTATTTTGGATAGCAATGCATCATCAATCGTGAAAGTCCCGGAAGTCCTCGTGATCAGATCTCCGTCCACGAACGCAAAAACGATGGACGCATCCGGGCTGATGTAGTTGGCCGTGTCATTCTCCAGCATGGATAGTTGGGCGTCCATGCCGCCAATAGGTTTAATGGTCAGCGCAAAAGGGTAGCGGTCGCACTGCAGTCTGCAGGTCAGATTGTTTTCCGCACATAGCTCCTCAAGCTTGTCCTGGTAGCCTGCGTGCTTGCGAAGTTCATTCATAGGGCTCCTCCTCTTACTCTTTCCCGGCGTCGTCAGAAGTGATAACTTCACCCGTTTCCTCCACCACATCCGCCGCATCCGCCGCATCAATCACCATGGCCTCATCATCCCACTGTCCGCTGGCCACAGCCTCAGCTGCAGCCACAGCGCCGGGATCTGCGCTCCGCTGGTAGTCGATGGACATGATTCCATAATGGCCAATCAGCCGCCGGAGCACCGTCTTTTTGGCCATGGCGTCCCAGTCGTCCCGCCAGCCTTTTCCCATGTACTGGCCCTTGCGGTTTTTCCGCTCGTGGGCCTCGATTTGCTTCGCAGTCATATAGATGGTCTTTTCGGCCCCGTTCAAGAGCCGGAAATACCCAGCATATCCGATGATGGGTAGCTTGTCCCGCTTCTCCTCGTCCTCGATCCACGCGAACTCAGCATCGCCGGTGAGCCGATCGTACCGAATCAGCTCGCCCTCCCGGACATCTGTGGCATCCGGGACCCGGGCATATACGCCAGATCGGAGCGCCAACTGCTCCATGCCCTTGTAGCCCATGATAAAGGCCGCCTCGGTGGCAGATGTGAAACTGCCGTCCGCCTGCTTCTTTTTATTTTTGAATGCCACAAGGTACGCATAGCCCAGCCCCGGATCAATAGGCAGATCATACATAGCCGCCCGAAGGGCTGCCTGTACCACAGTCATGGGACTCTCCACCATGGCCCGCTGGAGAGACGGGTCCGCGTTGACCACGGTGATGATGGACGAGATAAATTGTGGCGCCCGTTTCCCCAGGAGGTCGTTGAACCGCTTCCGCATTCCCTCGCCGTCCAGAATAGAGTTCAGAATAGTGTTTACTGTGGGCGCTCTCTGTCCCTGTTGCTGTGCGGGAGTGTTTGCTGCTGCCCGCTGAATCATGTTTGCCATGGTAAATCTCCTTTCACTTCGAACCGCCGTGCGGTCGTGACTTTTTTGTATGCATTAAGATTAATCTCCGGGTGTGCCGCCTGGAGTGCCGCCTTGTCCAGCCGGCTGGAATTGTAGGCTGCCCAGGAGACTGTTGCGCCTCCCAGGCTGCCTATACGGTTGGCACCCATAACAGCCTTGATCCGATCTGCGCTGGCATCCATAAGAGCCTGGAGCTTTTTGATTTGGGCCTTCAGCACCAGATACTCCTGGATATCCCCGGCGCAAGGGGATAGATCTGCCTCTCCACCCTCATCCTGATACATATCGTTGATGGCCTCTGCCTCCGATGAGCTGCCGTCCATTGCCGGAGCCTCCCTTGCCTCGACCGCTGTCCAAAATTGCTCCTCGGCACCCATAAGGGCGGAGATCTCAGCCTCGTCCCGGGGGATTTCGTACCAGAAGAACTCCCGGTTGCCCACCAGGACGGCCAGATACCACTTCGGGAACCCGGTCACCGCCATATAGTGCATGCACTGGCAGTAGTAAGTAACTGGATATTCGCCGCCACGGAATCTCTTCATATTCAGCTCGGAGGTAGTTTTGCACTCCAGCCCTGCCTTTTCCCCGATGATCATCCGGTCTACATTGGCATGGGCCCAGGGGTAGGCTGTATTCCGTAAGATGGCGTTTTCCCGTCGGACACGCTTCCCGGTCTCCTCGGCAAAGCGCTGGGCCACATACTCCTCCAGGTAAGTCCCAAGCCTCACCGCCTCTTTGGTACTGATGTCCTCCGGCTCCACGGCGCCAGTTTTTTCTGCCCACAGAGCAAAGGGGCCTTTCCATGGATTCAAACCCAGAACTGCTGCCGCATCGGAGCCTCCGATGGATTCGCGCTGGGCTGCCGTCCAGTCCTCTTTGCTCATGCGCAAGGTGGAGGTCCTAATCACACTCATTGTCATCAGCCTCCGCTCTTGCCTGGCAGTCCCAGCAAAGCTCGTCCATTATGTTGTAAATCTCCCGCCCGCAAATTGGGCAGAATCCACACACCGGGGCCTGCTGCCGGTCCCGGAACGGGAACAATTGATCTGGAATTTCCATTGACTGTGCCTCCTCAAGATGCTATAATCAACATGTAGATATTTTCCTTGCGCCGTTCTCGGGACTGGTATTCCCGGGGGCGGCCTTTTTTGCTGCCGGTACGCCATTGCTCAGCAGCCGGGTAATGGC
>ERZ772812.430-NODE-430-length-38739-cov-5.696438_pt1 | contig 38739 bp, 27 predicted proteins | sample MGYA00511343_ERZ772812 | MGnify/ENA primary metagenome ERZ772812 (study PRJEB29015, sample SAMEA2737706) | human gut metagenome | biome: human gut; feature: human-associated habitat; material: faeces | place: China | collected 2012 ...
TCGTACAGGAGATTAAAATAGCTGCCGATCTGTATAGGAAGCATTTAGTAGGTAAAAGATTTCTATATGTATTTGAAGGCAGATATATTGAGGTGCTTTATAAAGCTGCCAATTTCAGGCACTTAACAGGTGTGGCCACAAACCTTTCCGCAAAAAAGTTTTATAGTTATGCAGCAAAAAAGCTGCTTCAGGCTTCGCAGATATTTTTTACACCGCAGCACCCTTTTTCATTGTGTAAGCGTAAAATTAAGCATATCGGACAGATTGCAATGCTGGCTGGCTCAGAAGGCTTTATGTTGGAAGAGATTGTTACAGATACGAGAACTTATAAGTTTGGCACAACAGATCTTAATTTTACTCTATGCTTAAATAAAGAGTATGATGATCAGGGACAGCAAAAAGGCGATTGCTTTGTAGTAGAATCACTGCGAGATGAAGATTGTTTTTCTAAAAGTACAACAGCATATACAGTAACTCATATTTTCTCAGCACCGAATGATGCGAAAAAATATACAACTTTACTGTTTTTGGATGAAAATGCAATGATAGACAGTCTTCCGGATGAAATTAAAAACATGCTGGATCAAACTTTATTACATAAATAAAAATGGAGAGTCTTAGTTGGCGATTCAATTAATCTATCCTGAGGGTATGAGAATTATTGACAGCCGTATCATGTAAAACGCACATGGTACGGCTGTTTTTATACCCTAATAGGACCTGATGATCATAAAATTTGAACGATTTCGGGGGTGTTTTTATCTGAGATAATTTTTTTAAAAATATTTGCAACCTTTTTAGGGATTCGCACGTCTAATAAGTAGAAGCACATAAATGAAGCTTCTATAGTATACTACGGATGACTAGTCTGAGATAGGAGAGCCGGAACTACAATGAATGAGGTTTTGATACGAAAAGCGAAGAAAGGCGACAAAGATGCTTTCTGCCGACTTATGGATGAGAATGTACAGAGTATGTATAAGATTGCGGCAGCATATCTGAAAAATGATGAAGATGTTGCGGATGCAATACAGGATACGATTCTTTCCTGTTATGAAAATCTGAAAAGTCTGAAACAGAACAGATATTTTAAAACTTGGATGATTCGAATCTTGATCAACAAGTGTAAGGACATGATACAGAAGAAAAAGCTGGTTACTTATACGGATCAGATGCCGGAAACACCTTTTCACGAAGAAGAATATGCGGCAATGGAATGGGCACAAGTATTAGAAACATTGGATAGCAAATATCGTTTGGTTGTTCTTTTGTACTATATGGAAGGATTTAGTGTCCGGGAGATCAGTGACGCTCTGGATATGAAGGAAAGCACTGTGAAATCTCGTCTTCATCGTGGTAGAAAACAGATTGCAGAGATGTATGGATATAAGGTTAAGGAGGGACGTGTTTAATGATGACTTTAAATAATAATGAGAAAGACTTCCAGGAAAAACTTCAAAAGGATACAGAAATGCCGGCAATCGTGCATGAACGTATCAATCAGGCATATCGATTGATTGAAAATAATGCTGTGTTACAGAAAAAAGCACCAAAGGATCCATATCACTGGATGAAAATTGGAGGCAGGGTAGCAGGAGGTATGGCAGCGGTACTGGCAGTCGGATTTATATTCTGTGCAACCAATCCAGTAATGGCAAAGAATATCCCGGTTGTAGGAGGGCTTTTTGAAATCTTGCAGGATAATGTAAGTTTCTTTGGTGATTTTTCGGATTATGCAACAACCTTGGAATCCGTTGATGGAACAACGGCAGATGGCAGTGAAGCAGATGGGGACAAGACAGGTAATGCCACTAGTGAGAATGCTTACATTAAAACAGCAGATGGGCTGACAATTACATGTTCTGAGGTATATGCCAACAGCCAGGCAGTCTATATAACTATGCAGTTTAAGAGTGATAAGCCATTTCCAGAAACGTCAACCAGGGCGGAAAGTGGAACACCGGTCATTGATCTGGATATGACTGGAGGTGTGGACTTTGATTCAGAAGCTAGTCGGGTGATCGACGGTCATGTGGAAGGACAGTTTCTGGATGACAACACCTATGCATGCATTTTCCGTTATGATCTTGCTCAGGCGGCAAAAGACTATACGGAATATAATGAGAAATACAATGAAATGACACAGCAGGTAATGGATGAGATGGGAATAACTCAGGCGGACTTAGATGATCAGACGGATGAAGGTTATGCACTGCTGGAAGAGTTTATCAATAAAGTATCTGAGCGTGGTGGAGCATATCAGAAATATATTAAAGATATTGAGATTCCGGATACTTTTAATCTGCATCTGGATATCTCGAAGGTAAGAGGGCTGGAAGCAGACTATGAGTGGTCAGAAGCGGATGATGAAAACTATGGAAGGGATGCCGGCTACTACAAATATGAAGGTGACTGGAGTTTCGATATCCCGGTTACAGTAGATGATTCCCGGACAGAAGTATTGGAACTGAATGATACAAACGATGCTGGTATCGGACTCAAATCCGTAATTCGTTCTCCGTATGAACTGACGGTAAATGAACTTTATAAGGAAGGATCCAACAGTGACTGCTTCATGGTAGCTCTTGATGCCAACGGAAACACACTTCCATATAATGAGTCTACTGGAAACTGTAATAACTTCGCAATTCAGGACAGGGATATTTCGACAGTAGATATTTATTTCCTGGATTATATCCAGTATATGGATGAACTGAAGGGGCAGCAGAATTTTGATAATCCTACGAAAGAAGACGGACAGAAATGGAAAAAACTTCTGGAGGAGAATGCGAAATATCATAAGACATTACATTTTGATAATGACAGTGAGACAGTGCAAAAAACTAAGTGATTCAAAGAAAGATAAGTAGGATATGAGACAAAAAGAAGTGATAGGGCAGTCAATGAGAACCACAAAATCGGCAAGACCAGGTTCAGTTGTTTATGTGCCGATGGATAAATCGGAATTCAGATCTATTATATTTTCAGAAAAGAAGAAAAATAAAATTAAGAAAATTGTAATATTGATTATATTGATGATTTTTGTTATAGGCTGTTGTATTTATGCAGGTATATCTTATTATTACTCATATCACTTCTTTTATGGGACGACCATCAATGGGATTGACAGTTCAAATAAGACAGCATATGAGGTTGAGCAGGAGATTGCTGGGAAAAAGGATAACTATACTATTCAGGTAAGGGCAAGAATGCAGGACCCGCAGGCCATTACAGGAAAAGACATTGATTATAAATACGTATCCAGCGGTGCGGTTCTCCAGCTGCTGAAAACTCAGAAATCATGGGAATGGATCGGCAGTCTTTTTGAAACAAAAAACTATATGGTTCAAGAAGAGACTTTTTTCAGCCGGGAGAAACTGGAAGAACAGGTAAATTCATTAAATTGTGCGAAAAAAGAGAATCAGATAGCACCGGAAAATGCGTATGTAAGTTTTGTTAACTCAGAATTCACTATTGTGCCAGAAACGGAAGGCAACGAATTAAATACCAAAGAAGCTTATCAGATGATATGCAGGGCAATCGATAACGATGCGGCAGAGGTAGATCTGGAAAGTGATCCAAAGGCTTATAAGAAAGCAGATGTGACGAAAGAAAGTTCAGAACTTCAGAATATGGTAAATACATATAAGAACCTGACAAAAGCAAATATCACATATACATTTGGAGACGAAACGGTAACACTCGATGGGAATACCATCAAAAACTGGCTGCAGTTTGACGAGAAAGGGCAGCTGCTCCAGAATGATGAAGCCTTCCGGCAGCACGTAGTGGATTATGTGGCACAGCTTGCAGCAGATCATGATACAGTTGGCACTGAAAGACAATTTCAGACTACGAGCGGAAGGACTGTGTATGTATATGGTTCTGCCTATGGGTGGAAGATTGATCAGGACAAGGAAGTAGCACAGCTCATGCAGGAAATTCAGTCAGGAACCCAGACAACCAGGGAACCGGTATATTCTATGAGAGCAAATGCACATGGGATCAATGATCTCGGAGATACATATATAGAGGTAGATCTTACAGAGCAGTATATGTGGTATTATCAGAATGGAAATATTATTTTCCAATCAGAAATCGTATCCGGACTGCCAAGCGATCCGGATAGAAAAACACCCCCTGGAATATTCACACTGGATTCAAAGAGCAGTCCGTCTGTGCTGCGAGGTGAAATGACAGCAAATGGAACCTATTCTTATGAACAGCCGGTAACGTACTGGATGCCATTCAATGGAGGAATTGGCTTTCATGATGCAGACTGGCAGCCGTACTTTGGTGGTGACAGATATCTTACAGGTGGTTCTCATGGATGCATCAATCTTCCACCAGAAAATGCCGGACAGCTTTATAGTCTTATTCAGTATGATGTCCCGATAATTTGTTTTTACTAATTCTATATTTAAGATGTACAGGACAGGAGCTAAGTTGTAATGCAGCTGGCTCCTGTTTTTCATTGTCAACAGTATCAGCCTGACGCATGATCACCATTTCGGTAATCCAGAACAAAGCAGACTTGATGTGGAAGTGGAAGAGCGATTGGTAAAAGCTAGCAATCTCTTCCTTTCACAAAGAGTGAAGAAGAGAAGGCACATTAATGGGATTGACGTATCAATACTGGAACCATATAATGGGTACAAAGAAAAATTTATTTATGGAAATAAACACATTGACAGAGCATACAAAAGTGCTGTGATTAAAGTTTAAAAAGAATCCTTATGAATATCATAAGTAATGCTGTCAAGTATAACAAAGAAAAAGGAGAGATACTGCTCAGCTATTATGAAACACAGGTGGATGACAGGCATATACTGTTTGAGTTTCACTGCAAGGATACCGGAGTTGGAATGAGTAAAGAATTTCAGAACCATATTTTTGAACCATTTACTCAGGAAACAGGCGGTGCAAGATCTGTTTATGGAGGAACAGGTCTTGGTATGCCAATTACAAAAAAACTAATAGAGAAAATGGGCGGTACGATTAAATTTGAAAGCGAGAAAAATGTAGGAACCACATTCATGGTACAGCTCCCATTCCTTATTTCTGCTGATATGAAGCAGGCAGAAAGCCAGGAAGATGATGTATCAATTGAAGGCATGAGAATCCTTTTGGCCGAAGATAATGAATTGAATATGGAAATTGCGGAATTCCTTCTGACAAATGCAGGAGCAGAAATTATAAGGGCTTCAAACGGCAAGGAGGCTGTTGAAGTATTTGCAAAATCAGGTGTTGGTGAGATCAATGTAATTCTGATGGATATTATGATGCCAGTTATGGATGGCCTGGAAGCTACCAGAGAAATACGTACAATGAACAGAAGTGATGCATCTGCTGTTGTGATTATAGCTATGACCGCCAATGCTTTTACAGAAGATAAGACTAAAGCACTGAAGTCTGGAATGGACGATTATCTTACCAAACCACTGGAGTCAGAAAAACTGATTCGTGCCTTAAGTAGATATAAACACAATTAACAGTAACGTTCTTATTAGCCTGATTCAGCCATAGAAACAGGGTGTGGTACGAAATATTATGCGTAAATTTATAAAATGGAACAGTAATTCAGACAAAGAGGGGCATATCAATTGGACAATGATATGCTCCTCTGCCGATGTTTGTTAACTGATGCATTTTGTTTATATATTCCCTTATTTTGTACATGGACTCTTTTATATGGAAGGTGTATAGTGGATAAAAACTATATGATAAAGATTATGGAGGCATAAGATCATGGCTGACTTGATAAATTTTGTTACGCTGTTGAATGGAAAATTTGATAATAAGGATCAATTTGAAAAAATAAGTAAGACAAATCCACAGTATCCATATGCAAAGCATATCAATACAATATGTAATTCCAAAATTGCAAATCTCCCAAATGGTTTCGAAGGCGTATTTATGATTGAAGAGAGCTATTATTCTGTACAGGGAACTACCCGTTCCTCTTCACATTTGTTTCTTTTCATGGAAGAAAGCAATTCAATAAAACTTATTTCTTATGAGATACCGGAAGGATATGATAAAAAGAATTTTACTTACAAAATGTTCAAAGGTGCCGACTATGATCAGCTAAAGTGTTCTGCAAAATTTACTCCTGCATTTTTCAGAAAATCAGGTGATACATGGGAAGGCGGAAGTGTAAGTATGTTTTCTCCCGTATTGAAATTTTCTCTGCATGAAAAGTTCACTGAAAATCAATTGGAAGTATCAGAGTCCATGGAAGTAAATGGGAAAAGAACTTTTGGTTATGATGAGCCGATTATTTACAAACGAATAAAATAGAACATTGACAGGAGATGCTCTGCTAAAAAGATTGATTTATTAAGAAGAGCAGAATTCCTAAAGAAAGAGGAATACGTATGAACATTGTTTTTTCATCTGATAAGAAAGAATATAATACTATTAAAAAAGGTACTGAAATACTGCTGGCTGAAAATGACGGTTTCAACCAAAACATAGAATTGTTTGTTAAATTTCAGGACAGACCAGAAATATTGATCAATAAAAGAAAAAACCAGATTCATATCATCTGTCGGGAAATATCTCATTATTACCGCGCACTTAATTATGCCATACATCATATGGAAGAGGATGAATTTCAATATCAAGAGCATGTCTGCTTTGAAAGAAACGGTCTTATGCTGGATTGTTCCAGAAATGCTGTATTTACAGTTGAAAAGGTGAAATTCCTGATCAGGACACTGGCAAAACTTGGAATGAATGTACTCATGCTTTATACAGAAGATACCTATGAAGTAGAGGGGCAGCCTTATTTTGGGGCTTATCGAGGAAAATACACCAAGGACGAAATAAAAGAGCTGGATGCTTACGCTTCCATGTTTGGGGTAGAGCTTGTTCCGTGTATTCAGACCCTGGCTCATCTGCACAATGCGCTGAAGTGGCCGGGAATGGATAAGATTCGTGATTCTGCGGACATTCTCCAGCCTGAAAAAGAGGAAACTTATCAGTTTATTGAAAAGCTGCTCAGCTCAGTAAAGGAGAATTTTTCTACCAACAGGGTACATCTTGGAATGGATGAGGCTGTCATGCTGGGACTTGGAAATTATCTAAAAGAAAATGGATATAAAAAAGGGTCACTGATAATCAGGGAACATTGTAACAGGGTCGTAGATATTTGCAGAAAATTAGAATTAAAGCCTATGATATGGAGTGACATGTACATTACAGCAAATTCTACAGGCGGATACTATGATCTGCCCGAAAACACGGACTGCTCCAAATGGGAAAAACCGAAAAAAGATCTAGGATTAGTATATTGGGACTATTATCATGCTGATACCAGAACCTATGAAAAAATGCTGGATATCCATGCGCAGCTTTCGGATAACGTTATTTTTGCAGGAGGATCTTGGATTTGGAACGGAATTTCCCCCAATTATTCTAAGACCTATGCGTGTACCAAAGCAGCTCTTTCTACTTGTAAAAAATACAATATAAAAGAGGTGCTCTGTACAGCATGGATGGATAATGGTGCAGAAACCCCGGTGGATGCTTTGCTTCCGGGACTTGTACTTTTTGCACACCTTGATTTTCACGGAGACTATGACGAAACAATCCTTAAGCAGGAGTTCAGGAACTGCACAGACGGAGAATTTGATGATTTTATGGCACTTGACAATTTTGATTCCTTATTCTTAAATACGAAAGAGAATAAAGAGGCTCAAAATCCTTCAAAATATCTGTTATACCAGGATCCAATGTTAGGCATTTTTGATTATCATGTGAAAGAAGCAGGTGTCAATACAAAATCTTACTACCAAAACATACAGAAATGTATGAAGGAATGTGCAAAAAAAACAGGAAAATATCAGCTTTTATTTTCATTTTATGAAAAACTGGCGGCGGTATTAGCTGATAAAGCCGATTTGGGCATGTGTATAAAATCAGCATATCGGTTTATACAGGAAATCAAAACTATTCTCACAGAATGGTTTTGGTTTCCTTTTTTGCTGTTACAAATCAGTTACAACTGCATTATAGAATTTAATGTATAATTAACCTGTGAAAAGATAGTTATAAAAACATGTGAGGTAATAATTATGAAGGCAAGAATTCTTGTGATAGAAGACGAAATGTCAATCAATGACCTGCTATGTATGAATCTGGAGATTGCAGGGTATGAAACAGTAGGATATCTGGATGGAAATGAGGCATATGAAGCAATTATTCAAGATCATGCGTTTCAGTGTGCACTTGTAGATATCATGCTTCCCGGAAGAGACGGATATAGCCTGTTACCGAAACTGAAGCAGTATGAAATCCCCGTAATATTTCTTACCGCAAAGGGAGATATCGCGAGCAAGATAAAGGGATTAAAAGACGGTGCAGAAGATTATATTGTAAAACCATTTGAAATGCTGGAAGTGATGGTCCGTCTTGAAAAAGTACTGGAACGTAATGGCACTGTACAAGAACAGATTCAAATTGGTGATGTCATCATTGATACTGCTAGTCGTACTGTTACAAAAATGGGCATGGAAATCTATTTAAAGCCAATGGAATATAACTGCCTCATGGTGTTCGCCAAAAATCCGAATAAAGCACTGACCAGGAATCAGATTCTGCAGGAACTGTGGAATGAAGAGTTCTGCGGAGAAACAAGAACTGTGGATGCACATGTGGGTCGTATCAGGAAAAAGCTTGGCTGGCAGGATAAGATTAAAACAATTCCCAGAATCGGTTACAGACTTGAGGTGGATTTATGAAACTCTTAATAAAGATCTTTTCTCAGACTACATGTATCATTTTGTTGGTATCGTCAGGGATCTTTCTCTATACCACTTATTGTTGGAAAAATCAGAGTATACAGAATATCAACAGTTATGAAAGCAGTATATTCAGAACAAATATCTTACAGTTTGAAAATAAAACAAGCCTTTCTGACAATCAGAAACAGAATGCCGACAACGAAATGCGCCCCCAAATAGTTACTTATGCTTTTCGGCAGGTTTTTCATGACAGCGCGGTTTTATATCTTGATGGAAAAATGACCTATAATGGAACTGTTTATGAATTCGATGTAAAAAAGTTAAGAGAATTATGTGCAAGTAAGGCAAACATGGTGGATCATGGCAGCAACAGTGATGGTCATGGCCCTATGATCAGTCAGATAAATGGAAGGACACTTTTGTTATTTTACTATGGCAATGTAAATATGGGATATCAGATTGTTACTTATAAAGATATAACAGATGTAATAGAAAAAAGTCATCTGCTGTTTTTTCAGACGGGTGGATTTACTTTATCTTTGATCGTGGTGATGGGAATTATCCTTTATTTGAGCCTTCGAAAAATCACAGCACCGCTTACAAGCCTAAGAGAAGCTACGCTTCTTGTTTCTGAAGGTATTTATGATTTTAAAGTACCGTCAGAGGGAAATACAGAACTTGCGCAGGTAGGTGCAACCTTTAATTTTATGACAGGTAAAATAAAAGAACAAATTGAAAGTCTTTCTAACATAAACCGGACACAAAAACAGCTTATTGGAAGTCTGGCTCATGAGCTGAAGACCCCAATGACTGCAATCATAGGCTATGCAGATACATTGCTTACTGTGCGCCTAACCCCGGAAAGGCAGGAGAAGGCTCTGATTTATATTGAAAATGAATGTCGCAGGCTTTCAAGACTTTCTATGAAAATGCTGGAATTAACCGGACTCTACGAAGCTTCGGAAGACTCATTCAATCCAGCTGAAATACAGGTGGATAACTTCCTGAAAGAAGTAAAAGAACTCATTGATTGCAGGCTTCAAGAAAAAAACATCTCTCTTGATGTATTTTGTGAACCAAAAGAATTGGTAAAGAAGTTTGATCAGGACTTAATGATAAGTGTAGTGACAAATCTAATTGATAATGCAGTCAAAGCTTCCAGGAAAGAATCTAAAATTGTGCTTGAGGCAACCCCAGACCATCTGATGGTTCAGGATTTTGGAAAGGGAATACCGAAAGAGGATCTGGAAATGGTGACGGAACCATTTTATATGGTAGACAAATCTCGTTCCAGGGCAAAAGGAAGTGTAGGGCTCGGTCTTTCTTTATGTCAGAAAATTATAGAACTGCACGATTTCCAACTGAAGATTGAAAGCAATCCGGGAAAAGGAACTACCGTCTCTGTTTTCTGGTAATCACACTAACGTTTACATATCAGTTACAAATCGCGAAAGATTTGGTGTAATGCTCGATGATATACTTATAACAACCTTAGAAAGGAGATATTACCAGAAATGAGAAAAAACATAAAAAAGTTTGCAGGAATAGTGCTTTGTATTGGAATGTTTACAGGATGCGCACAGACCCCGGATTCTTCTTTGGTAAAGCCGAAGGGGAGCAAGGCTGTAGATGCTTATACGGAAGCGGATGATGTTAGCGGTTCTAAAGGAGAAGCATCTGAAAGCAAGAACGATGACGGTTCAGAGTCAAAGACAACCATCAGGAATCTCATTGATGCTCCTCAAAATTATAAAAGCCATGTGGAAGATGACAGTGCCAAGCTCGTGGTAAATACAGATGCAAGCGTAGAAATTCCGGAAGTGGAAAAGATATCTGCTATTTCTGTCACTGCGGCAGAAGTTACCCAGGAGCTTCTCGACCGTATTACAAACGCATTCTTCTCAGAGGCAAAACTTTATACCATGGATAGTTATTATGTGAAGACAAAAGATGAAATTAAAAAAACTCTGGATGAACTAAAAGAAGACGTTGCAAACGGAAACCTGGATCCGTATAACTATGGAACAGACGATGATGGGAATTATGTCTATGATATCTATGAAGATATTGAGACATGGGAACAGGAATACGAAACTGCTCCGGAAAAGAAAACCCTGACAGAGGCAAAACCTGTTGCCGGAAATTTTTTCGATTGTATTGCACAGATGCCAGACGATTCACAATACTACTATAAAATATCTTCCACTGGCTCCGATACCTTGTCAGTCAAGATCAAGAAAGCAGCAAACAAGGGCGGGGAAAAAATACCGGAGGATGCAATGTGGTGTGATTACGGATATTCTGAAGAGGAAGAAAAACCCACAGAAGAATCTATCGGGCTGTCCCTGGATGAAGCAAAAAAACTTGTAAAGGAAAAAGTTGAAAAAATGGGCATCACAGATTTACAGTTTTCTAACTGGAATTACGCGGTGTGCAAAAGTTTTGAAGGCGATAATAGTTCAGGTAATTTTGGAAATGGATATAGAATTGATTATGCACGTACCATAAATGGTGTGCCGGTAACTCAGACAATTGCAGACGGTGGGGCATTGGAAGATATGGACAGCACAATGGAAACATGGTCTTATGAAAGTCTCTGTTTCTATGTCGATAAAGATGGCATAGAAAGCATGACTTATTCAAATCCCTACACAATTGGTAAAATAAAGACAGAGAATTTAAATCTTCTTTCATTCAGCGAGATTATGAAGATTTATGAAAAAATGATGGTGGTAACAAACGCTGATAATATGCAATATGAAAATTCCAGGGTCTATAATATTGATCGGATCGTTCTTGGTTATGCCAGAATATATGAGCCGTCTACTGACGCACACACAGGTATTTTGATCCCCGTCTGGGATTTTTTCGGCAGCATGACTTCAGAAAGTGAATATAACGGAGAAACAGAATCAAATACCAGTAAAGATCCGAATGAAAGCTTCCTTACCATTAATGCCGTGGATGGCAGTATCATAGACCGGAATCTGGGTTACTGACATGAGACAGGTATTTGGAATTGTAAGGTACAATTTCTTCGGATTTTTACGCAATCCCAAAGTTATTTTTATATTTCTGTTAGAATTTGTACTTAGTTTCCTGCTTACAGGCAGAATCATGGTTGTAATGGAGACCTACGATACACCGGTACAGGCCATTGAACCATTTATCTGGACATTTGGGGATGGGATAGCAGTACTGTCCAGTTCGCTGCTCTTGCTTCTTATGTTTTCTGACCTGCCGAAGATGACACCTATTACTCCATACCAGCTGACCCGGACAACCAAGAGGAAATGGCTTTTAGGTCAATTCATTTATGTTATTCTTGTAACTGTTTTATATACGGTTTTGATGCTGCTGTTTACGGCCGTGCTGTGTATGAAAAAGAGTTATCCAGGTAACCTGTGGAGCGAAACTGCGGCCATGCTTGGTTATTCAGAATTAGGAAAAAACCTGCAGGTCCCTTCTACAGTAAGGGTCATGGAAAGTATCTCACCCTATGGCTGTATGCTGCAGGTTTTCTTCCTTCTGTTTTGTTATTCGCTGACCTTAAGCTTTGTAATCCTTGTAGGAAATCTCTATAAAGGGAAGACTAAGGGGATGATTTTTGGCCTTCTTTACAGTGTCTTTGGTTTTTTATTGGACCCGAAAGTACTGGCTGCAATTTTACATAAAGAAAAATACGAAATGTATCAGGTAAATGTATTAATCTGCTGGATCAGTCCTCTGAACCAGGCAGTATACGGAAAACATAACTTGGGTTATGATCCATTGCTCCCGAAAATCCCGCATTCCTATATGTTTTTTCTGGGTATTTTAGTTCTTCTTGCAGTTTTTGCAATTAACCGGATGAAAAAATATACCTTTGAATTTCTTGGAGAAAAGACATGATCGGAAGGGGGAAAACCTATGTGGGGTGAAACAAAACGTATGTTTTTTAATAAGAATTTTCTGGCAGCATGGCTGATAGCCTGCATTTCCATAGCCATTGGACAGACTTATCCCAGCTTAAAAAAAGCACTGACATGTGGTACTTTTATCAGTATACTGGAAGGTTCCTTAAAAAGTCAGGCAGTATCTTTTGCCATTCCGGTAGCAGCCGTATTGCCATGGAGTGATTCCATTCTGCAAGAATATAAAAGTGGATTTTTAAAGGAGATACTTCCCAGAACGACTCGCAGACAGTATATCGAAGGTAAAGTTTTTTCCATTATGGTATCTGGTTTTATGGTCTGGACGTTATCTATACTAACGGTACTTTTTATCAATTTTATTGTGTTCTATCCGCTGGAGATAAAGGGTGCTATTCAGAAAGAAGCACTTCTGGACTTACTCATGAAGGCATTTCGGACAGGACTTATCGGAAGTATCATAAGTACTTTCGGTGGAAGCTGCGGGATTTTATGGGATTCTGCTTACATGGCATATGGAATCCCTTTTGTAAGCTTTTATTTCGGAATTATCCTTCATGACCGCTATTTTAAGAATCAGATATGGTTTTATCCAGTAGAATGGATACTGGCTGATGAAAATTGGGGACCGGACAAAATAGGAGTTTGGCTATTTCTACTGTTGTTTTTATTAGTAATGCTGGGAATTCTGGGAGGTGTTTTATATGGAAGATTGGAAGAAATCTGAAGGGACATTTAATCTGGCCTGTGATCTGGAAAGAGCAAGTGGAATGATGCAGAACACCTGCGTAAAAATAGAACACGTGACCAAACGTTTCGGTGAAGACATCGTGTTACAGGAAGTAAATCTTTCCTTGAAAACAGGGAACGTCTATGGGATTGTTGGAAATAACGGTTCAGGAAAGACCGTCCTTATGAAATGCATCTGTGGGTTTCTTCCTGTAACTACGGGCGCTATTTTTGTATTTGGAAAAAAAATAGGCCATGATGTGGATTTTCCTGAAAGTCTTGGAGTTATTATCGAGACTCCCGGTTTTCTTACACAATATACGGGCTTTAAAAATCTGGAGATCCTGGCAGACATGAATGGCCGGATTTCGAAGGCCGATATCCGCATAGTCTTAAAAAGGGTAGGATTGGATCCGGACATGAAGAAACCAGTCGGAAAATATTCCCTTGGAATGCGTCAACGCCTTGGTATTGCACAGGCCATTATGGAAGATCCTCTGTTTTTGATCCTGGATGAGCCGTTTAATGGACTGGATAAACATGGCGTGGAAGAAATAAGAGAACTGCTGCTGGATTTAAAAGCAGCAGGAAAAACCATTTTGCTGGCAAGCCATAATGAAGAGGACATCAGAATCTTATGTGACCACGTATATGAAATGGATGGAGGAATCTTAAGAGAAAGGACTGCCTGATAATGAGAAATTTATTTGTAAAAACGGCATTAGTATTGTGTACGACAATAATATTTCTTCCAGCTACCGTTTTTGCCACAGAGCCTCAAAACACGGAGATTACATCTGCTGAAGAAGGATTTACGGACTCAGATCCGTCCGTATCTTATGAGAATGACAACTCGTTAACCCTTGATGAAAAAGAGGATGAATCTACGAGTACCGAACCTCCGAGTACCGAACCTCCGGCAGAGGATGAAAAGACTCCTGATAAAGCTGATACCGATAAAGAAAATCCGGATCCGGATATTTTTACATCAGGAGATGACTTTGGTGATGGTTCTAAATCGAATCCTTTTCATGTTGTAATAGACAGTGATAATCCGGAGGACGGTGACGCCCCGCAGATAACAGATCCGGTTATAGACAACGGAGGGTATTCGGGCGGTGGGGGAGGAGGTAATTCAACATCAGACTCATCAAGTGAAAAAATATTACATAAACCGCAGGTATTATTAGAAGACAGCAATCTTTCAGGTGGACGATTGGAGGCTGGTTCTACAACAGAAATGTCTCTGACATTTCGAAATAAAAGCTGCAGTCAAAATGTATTTGGTTTAAAAATTTCCCTTTCTACAGAGAACAAAGGAATTGAATTTGAGAAAAACTCTTTTTATGTACAAGTCCTGGCTCCTGGTGAAGCAATTACTTTGGAACAGATGATTACTATAACAGAAAACTGTGATCCTGGCCAGGCTGTCATTACTTTTTCTCTGGATTATGAAGATTCGAAAGCAACGGCAACTACCGGTACAGAATTACTGTCTTTTCAGATCATCCAACCGGTTCGTGTTAAGCTGGAAGCTTCAGATATTCCATCTGTTTTATACACTATGGATACAGTAGAGATCCCGGTAAAAGCAATGAATCTCGGAAGAGACAAAATATACAATGCAAGTGTCAGCTTAAAGGCTGATGAATTAAGCTCAAACGATACTGCATTCTTAGGGACCATAGAGGCCGGAGATTTATCCCAGGGAAGTCTTCGCATATATGTAAAAGGAAAAACAGGAAAATGTGCAGGTCAATTAATTCTTACGTATGAGGATGCAGATGGCAAATCATATGAGGAAGAAATAAAATTTGATTCTGAAATCAAAGAAACCCAGATAAAGTCTTTAAAGGTTGAAGATGACCAGGAGAAAACCAATAACTGGTGGTATTCCATAGCTGCAGTTGTTGCAGTACTGCTTATTTCCATAATCCTGCTTCTGGTCAGAAAGCTTCATAAGAAAAATATCCTTCTTGAAGAAGCGAGAAAGGCGGCTTCTCATTGAAAAGAAAAAAAATAGACAGCTTTACCTTATTTGTCATACTTCTGCTGGCATTGATACTTACATTATTAGGAATGCTGCTGGCAGGCATGAAAGAAGAAAAACGGCAATTTACTGTGTTGCTCCCACTTGGAGATCTGGCTTATGATGAAGATTTTTTGCAGAAAGCGAAGAAGATAAAAGGTATAAAAGAAATCTGGCCAGTCATAGAAGTCCCGGTTGTCATCAAAATTGAAGATTATACGGAAACAACGACTTTTTTAGGAATTGATATGAATGCGTTTGGAAAAAATCCAACTCAGAATGAACTGGGGAAGATGCCGTTGTTATTGCTGGGAAATGGTTCCCTACGGGATATGAAAGACTATAATAATCATGCCATTTCAAAAAAACAACAGGAAAAATTTTTAGAGATGGGTGAAAACCTGAATATTTTTTATTCCCTGGATGAAAAAGAGAAGGAAACTTCCAAAGCCACAGATGATCTTACTACCTTATCCGGCAATTCCGCAAGAGAACCGCAGACCTCATATATGCCCTGTAAAGCCGCTGTAGTAATAGAAGGCAACGAAATCTACATACCCATTTCCCAGGCACAGGATCTCTGCAGAGAAATAGGAGAGCCTTCTGAGATCAGTAAAGTATATCTAAAAATAAATGGAAAAAATAATCTGGAGAACGCAAAGAAAATACTTTCAGGAATTTAACATAATATATAGCAATTCGGCGATCGTCTTCGAAATGGTCTGGCGTCGGGTGTCCAGTTCTTCAATTTTTCTGTTGGCATAGGCAAGCAAAGTCGCATTGGTCTGGTCAGCGCAACACAGAACTATAATGAAGAAAAGGGCGTTCCAGAGGTAAGTTCCTTTTTATTTTCAAGAAAAGCGCAGGAAGTCTTTGAAAAAGCCGAAGGTGAAGCTGCATTGCTTGCTCTACTGAGTCAGTGTTTTCGGAAATATGGAATTTATGATCTTGCTGTTGTTGAAAACGCACAATACGGTTACTTATCCTTAAATCTGGAAAGTATGCCAGTTAATATTGACTGGCCGGACACGATACCCAAAAAAGGTGAAGGCATCTTCTTACGTTTCACAGATATAAATGTGGTGCCAAAAGAAGCTTTTCCTTATGTAGCAAATACAATCAAGCAGATTAATATTGTAATGAAATCATTAATACCTGAGATCAATATAGAAATTTATAATGCGTTTGATAAGCTATTGAAGGATGGAAAAGACGGAGTGCAGTTTGAAATCATTGCCATGCGTGGAGAGAATCGGATTCCGCTTTTATATGAATCCGCAGGAATAAAGACGCTGATCTCTATTTGCAGCAATTTAGTTGCCTGCTATAATAGGGAGTCTTATTGCCTTGTGGTAGACGAGCTGGATTCTGGTATTTATGAGTATTTATTGGGAGAATGCCTGGAAGTTATGCAGGATAAAGCTAAAGGACAATTGATCTTTACATCACATAACTTACGCCCATTGGAAATCCTTGAAAACGATTCTCTGCTTTATACGACTGTGAATTCTGAGAATTGCTATATAATATCAAAAATACGCAAAATACCCGGTTATCCTATTTGCGGACGATCAAGCTTGGCGGGCAAAAAGAAAAACTCTACAATGAAACAAATATATATGAGATGAAGCTTGCTATGAGGCGGGCAGGAAGGATACGTGCTAATGACTAAAAAAGTTATTCTGTTTCTTGTAGAAGGGCCGACGGATGAAGATGCACTGGCTGTGATATTTACGAAACTGGTAAACAATCATGATATAGAATTTGACGTGCTTCATACAGATATCACTGCAGACGAAGATATGACGGTAAAATATATTGAAGAACGGATTGATGGGAAAAGGACTGAAGTTTTCACTGAGGGCCTTTAAAAAGCCGCTGCTTACAGAAGAGGAATACCAGCTACTTTCCTATCTTCAAAGAGAAGGGGATGTTTCCTGTCACCTGAAATGTTTAAAAGAAGAGGCAAAAAGCAGGGAACCCAATTTAGCAGATTCCCTCCAGGAACAGATACAACGGGAATTTATAAGCCGCGTAGCGCAGCTTTACTATAAGAAACAGCTTGTGATCGACAACATAAGAAGGGAGGACTGCCTTGAAGCAAACGGAACATCCGTATTGGCACAGGCTGTATAGATGCTTGGAAGATTTTGGAACACGTTATCAGAATATACCGGATTTTTTTAAGGACAGGATCCAGCGATATGGTATCCTGTCTCTTTTTATCCTGCTTTTCGGATCATTTATGGGAACATGGATGAAAGATAAAACTTTTATTTTCTGGTCTTTCCTGCTTGGGATTATCGGGTTTATAAGAACATATCTTATTTTCCGCACCGCGGATAAAAAGACCTATGAAATCGTGGAAGGGCTGGTAACCGGGATAGACGGGAAAAATCCCTTTGCAAGATTACGGAAGATCCGGGTAAGTGATCCGGCCGGACGGCAGAGTGAACTTTTGCTGGATAAAAACGTAAAAGTTTTGGAGGGAAAACGCTATCGGTTTTATTTTGGCATAAATGAAAAGAAGCTGGTAGGAATCCGCCGGGTGGATGCAGCACTCAATAACGGGACTTTTTTGGGAAACGAAGAAATATAAGAGGAAGGGATCCCTTTTATAGCAGGGAGGGGAGCACCAGGCATGGTTCGATTCCATGCTGCCCTGTTTCCGCAAAAGACTATTGTGGGAAATACAGCAAAGGAGAGAAGAATATGTCAGAAACATTACAGGAAACCGTGAAATGGTTCAGCGCACAGAAAGGATACGGTTTTATCACCGGTGAAGACGGGATTGATTATTTCGCCCACTTTTCGGAGATCCAGATGGATGGATACCGGAAATTAAGCGGTGGCCAGCCAGTCCTTTTTGAAGCAGGGACGGATGCCAACGGGCGAAGCCTTGCCAAAAATATTTCCCCGGCGGATCCAAACGCTGAGTAAGACGTTTTCATAGTGCATGTACAGATTACCTATTCCCCTCAGATACATGCATTTATGCAGACGGATGAAAAGACAGGCGGTATCATGCCGCCTGTCACAACATGTAACAGAATAATAAAGATAGCTCACACAATAACACAATATATAGTTAAAAATAATTGACAACCACAAAATGTTGTGGTAGTCTTTAAATGAAAAATAATTTAACAGTCTATAAAAGACTGTGGTTATTCTTTAGTTCCGGACATTCCGGAAGAAACACTTTGGGGTGGTCTTGCCCTTAATGAGAAAAAATGGATATGCAAAATATAAGGAAGATGCAAGAAGGAAAGAAGATTCTTTTTGTGTCTTTTTTTATTGCATAAAAAGCAGAAAGGAGGAGCACGAATGAAACTGTCAGTTAAACAAACTGCAAAAAGAAATACCTTAAGAACATCAAAAAAAGAAAACACATTGTAAAATCAGGAGGGTCGATTATGGAGACAATTAAATGGGAAAACGCAAATGCACTGGAAATTGGAATGCTTATGGAGATGGCAGAAGACGGCTATGTATTTTGCATCGAAGATGGAAAGATACAGGCTGTTGAAGTCCGGATTTTCAGCTAGCGTGGAAAGGCGGACATTATGTATTATAAAGATGACTTTTATAAGGAGTTCCGGACAGAAAAGGAACTGTGCGAGTATCTGGAAGAGATAGACAGCCGGGCAGAATGGATCCGGGTCACCAGTAAGAAATTAAAGGTGGCAGCTGCAGGAGAGGAAACCTGTACAGAGGTTCCGGGCATTTCCCTGGAAGCACTGGAAAAAGATACCTTATCTCATTCCAGGCTGGTTCTTATCCTGCCCGAGAGGATCTGTTATATAGGAAATTCAGCAATCAAATCGTTGAAAGGACGGGCCAGGATTGATGGCAAAGCCCTGGCAGATGTCGATAAGAAAACACTGGCAGAGATCTTGAATAAATGCCTGAAGGTTGCAAGAGGAAGAGCACTGATCCGTTTCTGTGAAGGAAAAATAAGGGCAGTCCTGTCCGGTGATGAAAAAGATTATGCCATCATATCCATGCCGGATATGTACATGGTTACCTCGGCATATATCCATGGGGACTATGAGAAGGCAACGTTTTTAAACGGCTATGCAGACCATTATTCTGTTACGGCGTCCTGGCAGCTGGAAGATACGAAACTTACAGATGTTTATAAGGAACTGATGCAGAATTATGAAAGAAAGACCGATAAGGACATAAAAGCAGTTGTACGGATCACTACGTCAGACGTTGGTGTGTCCGGAGCGAATATTTTTTATTCCCTGCAGGAGCCGACAAGAAATGTGATCCTTGGCAATGCCCTGAAGGTTACGCACAAAAACTGTAAAGGAATGGAAGATTTCACGGAAAACATAGAGTCGATCTTCGATTACTACCGGGAAGTCTTAAAAGGGGTCATGCGGCTGTGTGATATCTGGATCGAGCATCCGGCAAATGCCATGGCAGGGATCATGAAGCAGGCGGGATTTGGAAAAAAACTGCTTGCAGAAACCGTGGAGCAGTTTAAGGCTACTACTGGGGATGAGCCATGCAGCGCATACGAGATCTACTGTGGGATCTGTGAATCCATTACCATTGCAAGGCAGGAAAAGACGAATGAGAGAGGACTTTTAGCTCTGGAAGAAAAAATTGCCGGCTGTGTGTCAAAACGCTGGCATGAATATGATATTCCTGGCACTGTAAAATACTAACAGGATTTAAAAGAATGGAGACAGCATGGACTGTCTTTTTTTGATGGGAGGAAAACATGAAGGTTACGAATGGAAAAGATGTGGCAAGGCTGCTGGTAGATGAATACTTGAACTGCCATCCCACCGGACACAAAAAATTTATGGAGTCCATGGCAAAAGAGCAGCAGGAAATAAAAGACAATTACACTTATCTTGGGTTTGCCTGGCTAAAAGGTCTTTCAGAGGTCAGATATTACGACCTTCGAAACGAAGCATCGAAACTGATGGCCGATGATCTGTGTCTGCATGTAAAGGAACAGCCAGAAAGGGTGCGCCTGGTGTATGAAGGTGCAGAGGAAATGGAGATCAATCCTTCAGATGAAGAGCAGATGGCAAAAATGTTTACCTGCTACCTGCTTGCAGGAAGTATGGACGGATATGGGGAATTTGTGGATTATGCCCTTGATACCCACCGGACACTGCAGCAGAACCTGACACGGTTTTTTGTGGAATGGTTTGCAAAAGCAGAAAAAGGCTCTGCATTTTTAAAACGGGCAAAGATGGTGTATTCCAGGTATTCCCTGCCATATATCTGAATTACGGAGGTATGTGATGGATAGAAAACTTCCGGATTGGTTAAAAGAGAGCAGGGAGGCAGAAAAACTGATCGCATGGCTGAAATCGCCGGATTGTGAAGTAAAAGAATTTTCCGGACAGCTGTTTATAAAGGCAAAATATGGAAACTGTTTCTTTTTCTTTGACTGTTTAAAGGAAAACAGAAAAACAGACCGGAACTGGTGTGCCGTGATCCACATGCCGGAGTATTCCCTTTATGAAGCAGAAGATCTTTTTCTGAAGCCGATCGGGATACCGGATGATTTTGGTTTTCCTGTGCGTGAGGATCTGATCCCGAAACTGGAAACACAGATAAGCCGCATTGGAAAGAAACTTATCCGGGAACAATGGGATGAACTTTTGTTAAAAGGCGGGTATGCAGCTGCACAGATGATCCCGGAGATCAGCAGGGTTTATATCCAGCTAAATGCAGACCGTTTTATTAAAAAAGGAAAGCGGCCGGAGGATCTGATCTATCAGCCGCAGTTTCATTTTGCGGATATGAAGTGGGAATTTTCTGATTGGATGTTTCTGGAATATTTAAGCAACCCACAGCGGGCAGCAGAGCTTTTCGCCCAGAAGTGGCTGCTTGAAAAACTTCCGGAGATCTCAAAAAAGAAGATCTGTATCGGATGTATCCGGGAGGAAATGGAAGAAATGTTAAAAAAGACTGGGACAGGGCCGGAGGTAAGCCTTCCGCGTTCTGCTTAGTATAAAAAATGAAAAAATCAGGAGGAAACGAATAATATGGGTAAATACAATTACATGAATCTGAACCAGAAGATGATCAGGATCCGGAAGAAAGTGCCGAAGCTGATCCGCAAACGGTACAGTGAGGACGTTACTTATGATTTTGTAAAACTGGATGATATTTATGAATGCCTGACACCGGCCCTTAATAAATACGGGGTCGATTTTGACATCTTAAGTGAAAGACCGACACAGATGGACGAACAGGGCAATTCCGTGTTTTTAAAGGAAATGGGAACACTCTGGAGATATGAGGCTGACCTGGAGCTGTGCTGGACCAATGCAGACCGTCCGGGAGACAAGGTAAGGAGCTTTTTGCATGTCATTGGAACCAATGAAGCACCGGATAAAGCAAAAGGTGCGGCATGGACGTATGGCCTGAAGTATTATTTCTTAAATAAATTCAACATCATGCAGGCATCTGGAATAGACGATCCGGACATGCGTGGGACGGAAAAAGAAGAAATGCCGAAGCAGGAAGCTTCCGTAAAACCGGAAAAACCGAAAAAGAAACAGGAAAAGGCAGAAAGAAAAGAAACCGCAGCAAAGCAGGAGCAAACGGAACCGGTCAGGGAAAAGAAAACGGATCGTAAAAAACTGCGTGATGGAAATGCCATATCAGAAGGTACTGTAAAAGTGGAATATGCAGTGACGGATACAGAAGAAAACCTTCCTGGACAGATGACTTTTGGAATGGAAGAAAGTGAAAGCGGACTGGAAGAATTTTCCGATGAAGAAACCAAAGTGGAAGATCCGGTTCAGACCGAGGAAATCTCCGTAGATGAGGAAATCACTGCCGCGACGGATGCAGACGGTTTCCGTGCAGTTGAAGAAACGGATGAAGTTCCATTTGATGAGGATGATGAGATTTCTTTTGATGCAGAAGAAGAGGAAGAAACACCAGAAGAGACGGCAGAGGAAACGGTAGAGGATATAGATAACGTAGAGGATGCAGAAGACGAAGTGAAATGGGCAGAAAAGGTTATCTGCAATTTTGGTGTCTATGCCGGAACCCCTCTTGGGAAAATGATGCAGGATGCCAGAGGTTACCAGACGATCAAATGGCTGGTACAGCGTTACAAAGGCCAGAATCAGGAAATACAGAAAGCTGCGAAGATTCTTTTGGATCATGAAAAGGAAATGCAAAAAGCAGCCTGAAAACAGAGAAATAGTTTGAGGTGGCTCCGGGAACGGGGCCATCTTTTATGAAGAGGAGGAAGGCATGTATGCCAGAGAATCGTTTACGATCGCAGAAGTAGCAGATCTTTTGTCAATCCGAAGACTGAGTGATTCTTACCAGGACGAATTTCCGGTGGAATGTCCTTTTTGTGGGGATTTAAGAGGAAAATGCAGTTTTTGCATCCGCAAAAATGGAGAACTTAAGAATGTTTACCATTGCTATCATTGCGGGGCAGCCGGAAATATGCTGACACTGTATGCGGAACTATCCGGCATTTATGGGAGAAACCGGTATAAAGAAGCCTACCGGGAGATAAAGCAGGAACTTTCTTTTTCTGGAACGGATAAAAGACAGCAGTCCACGACACGAAATGGGTTCGTTTCTATCGTTTCTAAAAAGAAACGCATTTCCCTTACGGAAGAGGAATGGGATTACCGGGACCATGTATATAAGGAAATGCTCACTTTTCTTAAGCTTAAGGAAACACACCGGAGGAACCTCCTCCTGCGTGGGTTGACATTAAATGAGGTCAGACAGATGGAAGAACGAGGTTTTTTAAGTACGGATGATGAGAATTCCGTGACCATTGCCAGAAAGCTCTTAAAAAAGGGATTTCGCCTGGATGGGGTTCCTGGATTTTTCATCAACCGGGATGGTGACTGGGAAGCTGCTTTTTATAGGAAGAATAACGGGTATCTTTGCCCGGTCCGGGATGGGAAGGAACGGATCATAGGATTCCAGATCCGGCTGGATGTTCCTTTAAAAGAACGGAAGTACCTCTGGTTTACCAGCAGCGGCTTAGAAAGAGGCACATCAAGCGGCAGCCCGGCAGGAATGTTTGGGAAAATAAAGGATGGCACGGTTTACGTAACGGAAGGGATCTTAAAGGCAGAGATCGCATGGATGTGTACAGGAAATCCTTATATCGGAGTCCCTGGAGTTTCCAATCATAAAGGATTGGAAACTGTCTTGCGAAAACTGAAAGAGCAGGGGTTAAAAAGAGTTTACGAATGTTACGACATGGATAAAATGATGGAATTGTCCTGTAAGCACGATGAAAAAAGTGCGTGCCGGCAATGTGAACATGGAATTTATCTGTATCATGGAGAATGCCCCAAAAAGCGCAGAAAACGGGACATGATCCGAAAAGGCTGTATAAAACTATATGAGATCTGTGAGGAACTGAATGTATCCTGCAAAAGAGTCACCTGGGATACCGATGCATCCGGTACCTGGATGGAACACTACAAAGGCGTGGATGACTGGATCCTTCGAAAAGAGGAAAAAGGACACAGGAAGACGGCATAAAATGTTTGGTCAGATAAAAGGGAAACTGGAATTTTTTTCAGTTTCCTTTTTATCTGGCTGAAAAAGCCGGAAGAAAGGAGAAAGCGATGCAGATAAGAGACGGACCAAAAGAAAACTGCAGGGAAAAAAGCGATCATGAAAGGAGAACGTGCACTTGGAAAAAAACTGGAAGAAAAGATGGATGGCGGGTGCGATGGCTTTTGCTCTGTGCTGCACTACGCTCTTGCAGACGGGAGCTTCTGCAGTATCCGCCGCTGAGGTGGGAGGCGTTTCCGCACAGAGCGAGACGCAGATCGAGGTACAGACAGAAACGCAGACAGAAACGCAGACAGAAACGCAGACAGAAACGCAGACGGAGAAAAGCGAGGAGGAACTGATCGAGGAAACCGTTGCTGATCCGGAACTTGCGCTTATGGTTACCGAAGGGGAAGCCTTTGATATCCAGAATGATTTTACAGGACTGAAACTCTCTGACGGAGACCATGTGGAACTGAAAAAAGCAGCAATGGAAGACGGGACTGTATTTGATTATAACCATGCGGGGACCTATAAATGCGTATATCTTGTTACGCCCGCATCGGGGGAAGCCTATCTGGTTGCCAGAAACATTACTGTGACACCAAGGGAAGCAGAAACAGACGGATCCAATGGCGGTCAGGAACAGGAAACCGGCGATGACGAACCGGAGGCAGACCCCGTCCTCCCGACCATAAGCCCGGAAGATGCCCCGGAAACTCTGGAAGAGCCGGAAGAAACGGAGGAGCCAGAAGAAGAGGAAGCAGAAGGATTTTCCGATGAGGAACCAGAGGATGGAAGCCATCAGGTTGACATCGTACAGGGAAATGAATTCAATATTGAACTGGACCACGAGGACGGACGTTACCAGACGGGGGAGATGGTCAACTTTTCCGGTGATATCCCGCAGGGAAGCCTGATCGCAGTGGGAACAAGTCTTGTCGAAGCAAACCAGACAGAGAATACCGAAGATCTTCTGTATGCAGAAGTAAGCTACGATGAGGGAACAAATTCCTTCAGCTTTGAGATGCCGGAAGATGATGTTGCATTAAGTGTGCTATATGACCAGGCTGAGGGCGGTATTAGTACCGTGGCAGCTTCCGATGGAGACTTGTGGGATGATTCAACAGACATTGAAGCTAATACCTATTACTATTATTCAGATGGAAAACTGCATCCGTTTGATTCTGTTATGGGACAGGGCGGAAATGATTCCTATAAGTATATCCGTTACAAAGCAGGCGGAAAGACTTATACCGTCTATGCATACTGCATGCAGCACAGTAAACAGTCCCCGCCAAGTGGAACGACTTATAAAAATATGGTCGAACTGGATGAAGGTGGCGATGACCGTTATTTAAGGAAGGCCATGTTTTACGGATATGGCGGTCCCGGATGGGGCGGCACATTCAACGGCTATAATATCAAATCCATCATGGAAAAATACGGCTGTTCCTCCGAGACCCGTGCAATGCAGCATTATCTGGTCGATTATTTATATGACGGGGAATCCGGATTTGGCGGCTCCCTTTCGACAACTGCCAAAAACATGTTAAAAGAGATCAAGGCAGCCCTTTCAAAGATGCCGGATCCAACGACCATGGAACTGACACCAGGGCTCAGTGCTTCTGCAAATGGAAACCAGAGCCCGACATTTACATGGAAGGCAAATGCAGCTTTTGTGATCACGATCCATCTGGAAAACGGGGTCTCCCTTGTAAATGAGACGACAGGAAAAACCGGGACCGGAAATGTGAGCGTAAAGGGCGGTGAAAAATTCCATCTGGAAGCAACCACCCAGAATATTGGAAGCCTGAAAGGAAAATATGCGATCACATCCAACTATCCGCTTAATTTCCATGCCATGCTCTTAAAGCTGGCGAACAGCCAGGATATCGGATTTGGATATTATACCGATACACTGGAGCTGAACCTGGAGGTAGACTGGCCGGATGAAGCAACGGTCAAGATCATCAAAAAAGATAAGGGAAGCAACGCGCTCCTTGCAGGTGCCGTTTACGGCATCTATGCAGATGAAGCCTGCACGAAACTTATCAAAAAAATGCCGGCAACAAATGCAAAAGGGGAATCCGAAGTAAAGATCACCAAAACACAGGATACCGTTTACCTTCGTGAGATTTCAGGCCCGTCCGGATATGTGCTGGATACGAAAGCCTATGGGGTAAAGCTGGTCGTGGGGCAGACCGCTTCCAAGAACTTAACGGATAAAGAGCAAAAGGGTGCACTCACCATTTATAAAGAAGGAGAAGTGCTCACCGGAGCTGCCGTCACGGAAAATGGTGTGACATTTACCTACGAAAAACAGAAATTGAAAGGAGCCGTTTACAGTGTTTATGCAGGTGCAGATATCAAGGCGGCAGATGGCACCCTCATCTATAAAAAAGGTGCGCTTGTCAAGGATAATCTGGTTACCGGAGATGACGGAAGCGTTACGTTAAAAGATCTCTATCTTGGCACCTACACAGTAACCGAGACGAAGGCTCCGGATAATTATGTATGCAAAGGAGAGTCCAAGAATGTCGAGCTTGTGTATGCAGGCCAGACCGTAGAAGTGCAGACTGGCAGTGCAACATTTTTAAATGAACGCCAGAAGGCAGCAGTCCGTGTGGAAAAACAGGACGAAGAGACCAAAAATCCGCTCTCCGGAGGTATTTACGGGCTGTATGCAGCAGAAGATATCAAAGTTGATGGTAAGACCGTTGTTCCCAAAGGAACACTGATTGAAAAAGCAACGACCGGAGCCGATGGAAAAGCTTCTTATAAAGCGGAACTTCCGATCAATTACAGCTACAGCATCCGGGAGATCCAGGCACCGGAACTTTACCTTAGAAACAGTGAGGATACTTACACCTTCACTTTTAAGTTTACCAATGATAAGGAAGAAAAGGTAAACTTTAGCCATACCTTTACAAATAAGCGTGTAAATGCAACGATCGACCTGGTAAAAGAAGACAGCAAGACAGGAAACAGCGCACAGGGAGATGCCGTATTTGAAGGAGCCATTTACGGGCTCTATGCAAGGGAAGACATTAACCATCCGGATGGCAGGAGCGGAGTCCTTTATAAAAAGGACGAGCAGGTAGCTACCCTGACGACCGATAATGCGGGAAAAGCAAGTGTAAGCAACCTGTATCTTGGAAAGTATTATTTGAAGGAGATCACGCCTCCAGTAGGTTATCTTCTGGACGAAGAGGAGCATGATGTAAACTGTAACTACGAAGGAGATCAGGTAGAGACGGTAAAACGAAATACCGTTTCCAAAGAAGACGTGATCAAACAGCCATTCCAGTTGATCAAAGCAGCGGATAATGATAAGACCGATGCGGATCTTTTAAAAGGTGCCGGATTCTCTGCTTATCTGATCAGCAGCCTGACTGTAAAGGACGATGGAAGCTATGACTTTACAAATGCGACCCCGACCGTTCTTACGGAAGACGGAAAAACAGAAATGTTTACCGATGAACGCGGCTATGCGTGCAGCATCCCGATCCCTTATGGACGATACATTGTCCGTGAGACCACAACACCGCATAATTTCATGCCGGTAGATGATTTTATCGTAACCGTAACCGAGAACAGCAGCACACCGCAGGTATGGAGAGTCCTTTTGGACGATGAGTTCAAAGCAAAGCTTAAGATCGTGAAACAGGATGATGAGACCAAACAGCCGGTCCTCCTTGCCAATACAGAATTCAAAGTGTACGACCTGGATGCGAAAAAGTATGTGGAACAGGTAACGACCTATCCAAATACGGTTGTCCATAAATCCTATTTTACGGACGAAAATGGTTACCTGATCCTTCCGGAATCCTTAAAATGCGGAAATTACAGGATCGAGGAAGTGAGCGCACCGGATGGCTACACCCAGAATACCCAGTATGTGGAGATCAAAGTTGACAAGAATACAGCTTATCAGATGGATTCTGTCAGCGGGGATGCCATCATTACCGTGACCTATGAAAACCATCCGGTCAAGGGAAAACTTGTGATCCATAAATCCGGTGAAACCTTAAAATCCTTTAAAAAGGATTTTGTATACGAAGAAACTTCCCTGGAAGGGGCAGAATTTGAAATCTACGCAGCAGAAGATATTTTCACACCGGATCATCAGGTGGACGAGCAGGGAAACCGCCACGTGATCTATGCAAAGGATACCCTGGTAAAAACAGTGACCACTAATAAAAATGGGGAAGCTGTTATCAAAGCCCTTCCGCTTGGAAAATACCGTGTGAAAGAAACAAAAACACCGGCCGGATTTGTCTTAAATCCAGACAGTCAGGAAGTATCCTTTATCTATAAGGATCAGAACACACCGGAGATCGAAGAAAAACTGGAATTTTCCAATGAACGCCAGAAAGTAGAGCTGAGTGTGGAAAAACAGGATGCCGAGACCGGAAAGGCTTTAAAAGGTGCGACCTTTGGATTATGCAATAAAGAAGCGATTTCTTCCGGCGACAAGGTGATCGTAAAAGCGGACACACTGCTTCAGGAGATCACAAGCAACGAAAAAGGTAAGGCAGCGTTTACGCTGGATCTTCCGCTTGGCAGATACTATGTAAAAGAGCTGCAGGCGCCGGCGGGTTATGTATCTTCCGATGAGATCCTGGAATTTGATGCCACATACCAGGGCCAGGACGTAAAAACGATCAAATTAAAATCCGTGAAGAAAAACCGGCCGACAACGGTAGAAGTAACAAAAGCAGATATCACGACCGGAACAGAACTTGACGGGGCTTCCATGAGTGTACTGGATAAGGACGGCAACGTAATCGATTCCTGGACATCCGTAAAGGATTCCCCACATGTGATCAAGCGACTTCAGGTTGGAAAAACTTACATTCTGCGTGAAGAGCTTGCACCATATGGTTACTTACGTGCAACAGACGTAGAGTTTACGATCTCTGATACTGCAGAAGTACAGAAAGTCAAAATGGAAGATGAAGTCCCGGTAGCAAGACTTCTGGTAAACAAGAAAGGGGAATTCTTAGACAGCGTATCCCTTCTTGACAATGCAAAAGGCATGATCGAGCACCTGTTCAACTATGTGACCGGAAACTTGACCGATGTAACCTTTAATGTTTACGCAGCAGAAGCCATCCGTGCAGCAGACGGGGTAAGTGCAGATTATTATGCGGCAGATGAACTGGTCGGCTCCATTACAACAGATGGAAATGGTATCGCCCAGATGGATAACCTCCCGCTTGGACGCTATTACATCGTGGAAAAAGAGACCTCACATGGCTACGTTCTGGATAATGAACCAAGATATGTGGATCTTACATACCGTGACCAGGATACACCTCTGGTTACTTATAGTGCCGACTGGCAGAATGCGCGCCAGAGGATACAGGTGGAAGTCCTGAAAAAAGAAAAGGACAGTGACAAAGTACTTTCCGGGGCAATCTTTGGCCTCTATGCAGCAGACGACATCGTATCTTCAAAAGGGAAAGTACTCCTTGCGAAAGACACCCTGATCGAACTGAAGACCACAGATGAGGATGGAAAGATCCGCTTTGTTGCGGACCTCCCGGTTGATAGCAGGTACTACATTAAGGAACTTTCCGCTCCGGACGGCTATGTAACAGACCAGGAACCGCAGGAATTCACTTTTGAGTACCAGGGCAGTGGAACCAGTGTCGCAGAGTATGCGTTCACCTTTGAAGATGAACAGACTAGGGTAGAACTTTCCAAAGCAGACCTGACGGACAAAAAAGAACTTCCGGGAGCATCCTTAAAAGTAACGGATGAGGATGGAAATACGGTGGATGAATGGGTATCCAAAGAGGAAGCACATATCATCAAGGGCCTTATCGTAGGAAAGAAATACAAGATGACAGAAACAAAGCCGGCAGATGGTTATGTGACTGCGGAAAGTATTGAATTTACCGTCGAAAACACAAAAGAAGTACAGAAACACCAGATGCTTGATGATGTGACCAAAGTGGAAATCAGCAAGAAAGACATTACGGATTCCAGTGAGGTACCGGGAGCAAAACTGATCATCCTGGATAAAGATGGAAAGAAAGTTGAAAGCTGGACGTCCACGGATAAACCGCATATGGTCGAAAAACTTCCGGTAGGCGAATATACCCTTCGTGAAGAGCAGGCCCCGGATGGATACCTCATTGCGGAAGATGTGAAATTTACGGTAAAAGATACTGGAAAAGTCCAGAAAGTCAAAATGAAGGACGCACATCCGTATGGAAAACTGGTCATCAAAAAGACCGATGCCACCAGTAAGGCAGCCCTTCCAGGAGCAGAATTTGAACTGCGGGAAAAGGAAAGCGGAAAAGTCGTAGAAAAACTGGTGACGGATAAGACCGGAACAGCAACAAGCGGCAAGCTTCCGATTGCTATTTATAAAAATGGAAAAGTAGAGAAAACCGTGGAATACATCCTGGTAGAGACCAAAGCACCAAATGGTTATGAATTAAGCAGCAAAAAAGAAGAGATCCGCTTTGAATACAAAGACGGAAAAACCAAGGTGATCGAGATCGTAAAAGAGATCAAAAACACAAAATCCCCTTCCGGCAGCACACCGACAGGGAACAGCCCGAAAACAGGGGACAGCACCAACATCTGGCTTCCGATCCTTCTGGCAGTCCTTTCTGCCTGCGGCATTGGCGGCGTGATCTGGTATAAGAAGAAAAAAGGAAATTAAGGAATACGGTTCAGGGCTGCTCGATTTACCGGCAGCCCTTTTTCCAGGAAGAATAATCGGAGGTTTGTATGAGACACATTAAAGAAATCATGATCGTGGCAGTCTGCCTGATGGCACTCAGCTTTTGCGTATGTACCGGTTTTGGTATTTACTTTACATGAAGGTGTGCAGGAATATGAGGACCTGCGTACATACGTCAAGGAAACGGATGAGGATGATCATACCAAAGGAACAGATGGAAACGATGGAAAACAGACCGTGGTTGATTTTAAGGCATTAAAAAAGATCAATCCGGATATCGTTGCGTGGATCCGGATCCCGGATACCAGCATTGATTACCCGGTAGTCCAGGGAAACGATGACTCCTATTACCTGACACATACTTTTAAGAAGACAGAACATGTGGCAGGGGCGATTTTCCTGGATTCCGATAACAATGCCGATTTTTCTGATGACAAGAACATCATTTATGGCCACAATATGAAAGATGGAAGCATGTTCCGTGGACTCCGGAATTTTCTTGACGATGAATTTTTAAAAGAGCACCGTATCCTCTATCTGTATCTTCCGGATGAAGGAGTATGGATCTTTGTGATCGTAAAATGCGAGTATACACCGGCAGATGGAGATGCTTTCTTACTTGGAACGCAGGAGGAAGTTCCAACGCTTCTGCTTTCTACCTGTGGAACAGATGCCTCCAAACGTCTGGTCATATGGTGTGAAAGGCAGGAAGAGAAAGGTGGGCAGATAGGATATTCTGACGAGGAAGCAGAAGTACAGGAAGCCGGGGATGATCTTGCTTTCTTAGATGGGGAGTTTGTGGAAAACGAAACCCATGATTTTATTTAAAAGTTTGCAGAAATTTAATGGATAATTTCTAAAAAATATAACATTTTATTTTTCAGGTCTTTCTGGATGGACAGGAACAATCATGGTCTATCCGGAAAGGCCTTTTTTTATTGCAGGAATGGCGTAAAATGGCACTTTGATGGAAATATGATTGTAGAAAAAGGAAGAAAGAAAAACAATGTTAGTTGCGACTACTTTTAAAATTGAGAAGAAAAATGTCGATTTTTCTCGAATTTTGTTTATAAAAACATATGACGTTTTCTGCTATTTCAAGACAAAATGATTGACAAAATATGGAAAAAAAGTTATTCTATAAAAAAGGTAATATTGTAGAGATTTTATATATGAGAGGTTCGTCAAAAACTCATATATAGGAAGTTCGGTGAAAATCCGACACAGGAACGCTACTGTGATGAGCAAAAGCTACAAGTCAGGTCTATCCCTACAATGTTGTGCATCAACCCTCGGTTTCAGGGCGGCACGGGTATTTTGTGACTGGGTCGTGCCATGCGTAGGGTACGGCTTATTTTTTTGCAAGAAAAACTGCACGTTACCATCACATCCCAGAACACCAGGATATTCCCAATACGGGAGAGGAGGAGAAAGGCAGGTCCAGACTCGTGATCTGTACGGGACAGAAACCGCTGTCCTAAGGAGGAACTACAAGAAATGAGTATTCAAAAAGAAAAGGAGAGAACGAAATGAGAAAAACATTCAAAAAATTAGCAGCATTAGCATTAGCATCCGCAATGACATTAAGCTCCAGCGTAATGGCATCTGCAGCAACCATGAACGTTTATGTAAGAAAGTGGACACAGACTAGTTCAACAAATACTTACGAAGGAACCGTAACACCGAATCCGTTTGGCTTGAATCCGGTGGTAAAAGTAAAAGGTGTAACTTCTGGTATGACTTATAAAAAAGCTCTTGAGCTGGCAAAAAGTGAGGGATTAAACACTACATGGGATACAAAAAATCCGAATTATCTTACAGCCGTTGAATATGACGATTTTCTGTGGAAAAACAATGGTGCAAATCATAATGTAAACAAAGACGCAGCAGGTAATATAATTGGTGCTATTTGGAAGGGTGATTCCTGGATGTGGTATAAAGGCAATAATCTTTATTATGATGTTGCAAAATATCCAAACACTACATTAGGAGAAACATTAGTTCCGGCTGGCTTAAAGGACAGTGATGAATTTTCTATGGTATTAAGTTATGATCATTCTGAGTTTGCTTGGGGAACTCCGGCAACAGAGGATAATCAGTGATGAAAAGAAAATATTTAGCAGTTATCTTAAGCCTTTCAATGGCATTTACGGCAGCGAGTCCGGTAATGGCTTCTTCAGATGAAAGCCAAATTGTGGAAGAGATCTCAGAAGAAGATATGTTGTCAGAAAATTCAGTTGACGATGACATAGAAGTCTCCTTATCTTCAGAAGATGAGGTTGATGCTATAGAGATGAATATAGACGAAGAACAGACTGATGGTTATGAGGGTGCAAAATTTTCTGACACATCTGACACAATAGAGGATTTCCAAGATGGAAGTACCACTGATTTAACAGCAGATGTTGCTGAAGCGACAGATGATGAATGGATACCATTGGAAAAGGAAGCCAATATTTCCTTCAAATATGATGAAAGTAGTAAGACATTATATTTTAAATGCTCTGGAACTGCAGAAATGCCTGATAATAATAACTACGGAAGTACAGCTCAATGGGCAGTTGCATTAAAAAATAAAACAGAAGAGGTTGAAAAGGTTGTAATAGGTGATGGTATTACTAAAATAGGAGAAAATAATTTTGATAATACTAATGCTGAATGGAAAAATTTGAAAGAAGTGGATCTTGCTTCTACAGTTACAACCATTGGTCATGCTTCATTTTATAAAGTTGCTACTTTGCAGACAATCAATTTAAATAATATAGAGAAAATTGAACAAGGTGGATTAGCGGAGACTGGCATAGAGCAAGCCGTGTTTGAAAAAGAACAGGTTGAAATAGGAGGGGCAGCATTTGGAGATTGTCCTAATTTGAAATCTGTGTCTGTAAAAGAAATTACAAATTGGGGTGATGCTTCTTTTTCGGGATGTAAAAGTCTTACAACATTTCAATGTGAGAAATCTATTGAAGTGATACCGAGTCAAACATTTATGGATTGTGCTGTTTTATCAACGTGTTCTATTGTAGGTGTAAAAGAAGTTGGCTCATCTGCATTTACAAGATGTACAGCTTTGGCAACGTTTGATTTTTCAAATGTAGAGCAGGTAGGCGCGAGTGCTTTTAAGAGCGCTGGTTTGACAAAGGTTGCTTTTGAGACTAAAGATATAACATTAGCGTTTGGTTCATTTAAAAATTGTGAAAATCTAATAGGCATTTGTTATCCTGGTAATAAAGAGGAGTGGGAGAATGTTTCTTCAAGAGCAAAAGTTCCGGATACAACAGTAGTCCATTGTAAGGCTGACACAGTAGAAGCAAAAGTAGCAACTTGTACAGAAGATGGTTGGAAAGAAGTAGGCGTTTGTGAAGTATGCGGTGAGCATTATTCTTATCCAACTGATGAAAATAAACTTCCCGCAACCGGACATACATGGTCAGAAGATTATGTAGTGGATAAGGAAGCTACCTGCTCTGAAACTGGTGAAAAGAGTAAACGCTGTACAGTCTGTGATGCAAAAGAAGACGTGCAGGAGATTCCGGCACTTGGACATGATTTCGTCTCCAAGGTAACAAAGAAAGCAACCTGTACAGCAGATGGTACGCTTACTTATACCTGCAGCAGATGTAACGAAACAAAGACTGAAACTATTAAAGCGACAGGACATAAGTGGAGCAACTGGAAAAGAACAACAGCAGCTACAGTATTTAAACCAGAAGTTCAGACCAGAAAATGCTCTGCATGCAATAAGAGTGAGACTAGAAATGTTGGCAAAAAGCTTGCGCCGAAGGCAACTCTTAACGCTTCTACTGTAACCTTAAAAGTAAAACAGTCTACTTCCAGACTTAAAGTTACCAGACTTGCAAAAGGTGATTATGTGAAATCCTGGAAATCTTCTAATAGAAAGATTTTCACAGTAAGCGGCAAGTCTAACGGAACCTGCAAGATCACTGGCAAAAAGAGTGGAACTGCGAAACTGCAGATTACCCTTGCCAGTGGACTGAAGAAGACCGTTAAGGTAAGAGTTCAGACAGCAGCAGTAAAAACCTCAAAAATCACAGTATCCAAAAATGTAACTGTTCGGAAAGGAAAGAGAGTGACACTGAAGCCAGTCGTAACTCCATTCACATCCCGTCAGAAGGTTACTTATACAAGTTCCAACAAAAAGATTGCAACCGTTTCTTCCAAGGGCGTTGTAACCGGAAAGAAAAAAGGTACTGTAAAAATAACAGTAAAATCCGGATCTAAATCCGTTAAAGTGACTGTCAAGGTAAAATAATTAAGAGTTGAAGAGCTCTTCTTCCGTGAGGAAGAGGAGCTTTTTTTAAAGGAATGACAAAATGAAAAAAATAAAATTGTGGAAAAGGATAGCCGGCTGGCTGCTTGTCTTTCTTCTTGTATTACAGCTTCCTGTAAATGCCTTTGCGGGAGAATGGGTGGATAATACACCATATTCATCTGAAGAAAATTTTACAGATGAGCAGGATATTTCAGAAGAAAGTGATTCATCAGGTGATCAAACCGATGTAGAAGAGGCGTCAGATTCGGAAGACCAGATTGATATCGAGGAAGAGATTCCGACAGAAGATTCGTTTGACGTAAGAGAGGAAACTGACACCAGTGCCGATCTGGATACAGAAAAATCTTTTGCAAGTGAATTTACAAGTGAAGATGAATTCACGGATGGAAGTACTGCACTTTTCAGTGATGGAACAGACCAGTCCGAAGAGGGTACTGCAAAAGAAGAAATACAGGTAACTGTCAGTATCAGCAAAGATGGAAAATTTCTTAATGATAAAGACGGAAATCCAATGGCAGGACGCACCGTGACCTTAACTGGTCAGTCTTCTTATACCATGGACGATGCTTTGAAAGCAGCACATGACTTGTATTACCCAGGTGGAGCAGAAGCTGGGTATGATTTCCATGAAGATGAAACTGGAAATTATGATGGTTTAATTTATAAGCTCTGGGGGTATGACAGAAATTCGGTTCCTGGCATCAGGTATGCACGAAATAATGATTGTAAAAATTATCAGGAATCACTCACACAGAGCGTTGTTGATGGGGACAGCCTGAATTTTTATATTGAGCAGCGAAAAAAGCAGGATAGATTGGCTTTTTTTACAGAAACAGAGGAAACGATTACACAGGATGAACATGCAGAATTGCATTTACGCCAAAGTAATGTAAATGGAACCGCATTTTCAGAATGCAGCGGGGCATCTATCTATATAGATGGTGTAAAACAGGATGGCCTGATTACAGATGAATCTGGAAAAGTTACGCTTCCTTCTCTGGAAGTAAGAGATACGCCATATTTTATCACAGCAGAAAAACTGGTGGAAACATCTGATGGATCTATGGCGACTGCAATTTCAGCTGCCTATATAAATATCAGGGTCGTTTCTGCGGCAGGACAGACAGGGGATTATATCAATTGTGTAAACTTAAAGGTTACAGATGGCGATACCCAGAAAGAGTATCAAATGGATGCTCCGGATGGGGAGAAGATGTTTATACTTCCATCAGAATTGAGTCATGGAAACATCTATTTGAGTGTAGATGAAAAAGAGTCCATCCCGGAAAATTGTTCGATCTACGCAGTATACACGAATCCTTCAGATGAAACTGTATGTCGGGTTAAACTAAAGGAAGGATTCTTTACATTTTTAAAAAATACTAGCGTAAAATACAGCTATAAAGCTATCCGTTCGGTCAAACTTGAAGTACGTCAGAATGGAAGTATGATACAGGCTGCACAGATTCCGATTTCATATAAAACACATCTTCGTGAATTAACAGTGAAGAATTCATGGGGGCATGAAAGTGAATGTGATTTAAAAGATACTTTAGATGATCAACAGTTTGAAATTTCTGTCCCACAAAATACAGAATATATTGATATTGGTGGATGGGCTTCTGGATGGGGGTATCTTTCTGAAAACCCAGATCTTATATCTATAGAGGGAGTAAAACTTACTAATACAGGCATGGGTACATTAAGATTTACTCCAGACTGGAAGCAATATAGTGAATATAAAGTGTATATTACGTTGCCTGAAAATGATGAAAAATATATTTTTGAGGCTACAAAATATACGCTTATTATCACTCCTGGAGACATTGATTACACACCGATTCTCTCCTATCAGGGGCAGGAGCCTGGCAGATATGGCTTTATGCAGGATGAAGAATCAGATCCATTTATAATACAGCCGGAGGTACTGCGGGAAGATGAGGGAAGACTGTCCTATCAGTGGTATCAGGGAAATACATCTGACCAGATGGAAGAGATCGAAGGTGCTGTTGCATCATCCTATCAGGTACCAACAGATACCCCCCATTATTATAATTATTACAAATGTATTGTTTCCTATGAGATAGATGGAAAAACTTATTCTGCTGAAAGCGGCTTATATCGTGTAAGGGTATATCCTCTGACTTTGGAGGCTCCACAGATCACAAAGCAGCCAGCAGATATAACCGGGGTGAAGGGAGTACCGTTACAGGATAAACTATCTGTAGAGATTTCTGATATAAAACAGTCAGACGTTAAGGCAAGATATCAATGGTATAAAAATACGGAAAATGACACCACAAATGGAACGCTGATTCCAGGTGCAACGGAATCTTCCTATGAACCGGATATAAAAGAGGCAGGAAAGACTTATTATTACTGCAGGATCCGGTATCAGCTGGATGCACGTACCCAGAAAAAAGATAAGACAATAAATAGTGCATTTGTATATTCAGACACCGCCTGTGTCACCGTCACAGAAGCTCCTCTCCCATGGGAAGGAAACGGAACGGAAAGTTCCCCATACCTTCTTAAGACAGCTTCAGATGTCGAGGCATTACGCGACAAGGTAAATACAGAGGGATTTTCCTTTGAAAATACATACTTCCAGCTTACGGAAGACATCACCCTGCCAACTGAATGGAAGCCTATCGGTGTGACTAGGGACGGAAAAAAGGATCTGCAGAACGGTGCAAACTTGAACGTGTTCAGTGGTATCTTTGATGGAAATAACCATACCGTAATAGTACCGGAAGGCGGGCTGCCTCTCTTTGGTTATGTCCGTAATACAAGGATCCGTAATCTGAACATCTATGGAAAGAAGATTGCCGGTTATGGCCTTGTCAACAACTTTGAGGGTGTCGGACTATCCGGAACGGCAGTTGAGATCGACAATGTTACCCTGAAAAGTGGTTCCAGTACTCTGAAATCCGGCCTTCTGGGTGCGAATAAGACGATGAGCCCTTATGCTGGATGTTCTTCAGCTTTTGAGGCAGTGGTACGGAACTGTACCATCGAGAAGGGGGTTGTCATCGGATATGACAAAGATGTGAATGAGATTGGGGCCGTTGCCGGACGTATGCAGGGTACCGTAGAAAACTGTGTAAGTTATGCGACCGTTTACGGAACCAGTTATGTAGGCGGTATTATTGGAACCCGGGACAATGCCATGGGAAACTGTTCTGTGATCGGCTGTAAATTTTATGGCACCGTAGAGGCTTCCGGTGAAGTGGCTGGTGGTATTGCAGGTGGCGGTTATGACAATTCCACAGCCCCGAACGGATGCAAGATCACCATCAATAGCTGCAGTTCAGAGGGAAGCATCACCGGTTCTGACAAGGTAGGTGGCATCCTTGGCGGAGACCTCTATGTGGCACAGACCTGGAACAACTGCACTTATACGTTTAAGAACAATTCCTTTACAGGAAAGGTACAGACAACAAAAGCAGACGCAGCATATGTAGGAGGTATCATCGGTTTTTATGACAGCCTGAACCGGATCGATGACATCACCAACAATTATTATGCAAAAGACTGCGGGGCAGATAAAGGGATCGGTTTTGTAAGATACATTGATACCAACTGTACGACCCATGAGACGGCAAGCGGAGCCACTTATGTCAATACGGAAAAAGAAACCACCAGCTGCCCGAAGGTGGAAGGCTGCGGATGGCAGACCGGATATAACCGGACCGATGATCCACTGGGGGCAGACCTGGAAAAACTGGTCTCTACAGAAGGCCTACGTGTTTATGTGGATTCCCTGGAGCTGACTGGTGATTACCGGACAGAGTTTTACC